>JGI24159J19872_10002015_pt1 | contig 23561 bp, 17 predicted proteins | sample Ectturendosymbi4_FD_19872 | JGI IMG/M metagenome (IMG submission 19872) | reverse complement strand
TAAAGTAACTTTGTAAGTGCTCAAATTGCTCAGTGAGACTTATATTTTCAGTGTAGTTTTTGTGATAAACTGCAGTTGAAGGAAAAGATATTTTTTTTATTTTTGAAAACCAGGTCTGGCAGACTCGATGATATCATTAACGTGACAAAAAATTAACAATAGTATTTAAGGGTTGTTGCAGCCAGTGAAACCATGGCTTTTTAACTTTTTTGCAGGTCACTACTGATGGACATTTGAATGGACTTGCTTCAAATGGACACACTAGAATGTATTCTTTGCCAAGTGAAATGGTAAGCACTAAAGTAAAGGTACACACATGTTGAAAACAGGATTGGAATGTACAAAGTTTTTTATTTGTCATCACAACACAGCATATCAGTATGCAATTGAAGACCTTCCTACGAAAAGTGCCTAAGTCACAAATTGAAAGTTTCGAGAAAACAGCTGTTAAAGTTTTTAATTTGCATTTGAAACACTGGATAAAGCAAAATGTGGATATGCAGAATTGCCCTTTGGATGCTTCTTCCATGCTAGATTTTTTGAGAGCATGTTGAGGAAGGTCTCGAGAGTACGTTCCACTGTGTAACTCAGTTTACCCAAAAGTGTGACTTAGGCACTTTTTGTTGGAGGGTCTTCAATTGGAGATGGTGATCTGCTTCACTGTTCAGTTCACTGCAATAGTTCGCTTGGTTGATCTTACTATTTGAAAATTAAGTAAAGCTTGATACTGGTAAATGCTGATTAGTTCGAATTTAACCCTGCACCTATGTGTTGCACCTTATCTTCTGATTATAATGTTTTGTGTGTTGTGGCTATCACTACCTGATGTTTTTCTGTAAGGTGCAGGTTGCATCCATGCAAGCCACACAGAAAAGTCCATTCAAAATTACAGTCAATCTTCTTCTCTGGCAGCTCCCAAATGAATTCTGAAAATTTTGTTTGCACTTAGCAACATTCGTTTCTGAAGTTGTGTATAACTCATTTTCAGGGCAAATTTCATGACTACATATCATGGTTTTCATTCTGTCAAACCAACTGAGTTGGTTTGCAGATTTGGTTAAGTTATATTATAAACCAGTTGGTTGTGGTTTTGTTCTGCAGACGACAATTAAATGCTTGCTAGGTAGTGGAGAGTTATATACCCAAATTCACTTCAAACCTTACTCCAATCTACTGCTTGAATCAAGCAAAACATGCTTTGGCACACAAAACCAATCAAACTGCTCTATATATAACCCTAATTTTTATTGGAAAAATAAAAAATTTGAAGAAATATCTGGTATACCATTTTGGTGTTGCATGTGTATACTTATTCACAAAAAACTTTGTTACATGTATGTCATAACTGATTCTATCTACATTATAAACCATCATGTAACCTTATTTGTTATAAGAAAACAAGGCATAATGAAGGTGAACTGTTCACAATGTGAGAATATGAATATGAGTATGAGTAAAATCAATATTACACCTTAGCTGTATCATGGGCACTTTACAACAATTGTAACTTAGATCTTCATTTCACAACAGATTTTTGTGTCTTGAAAACCTATTAAATTATATGATCTAGTGTTATTTGGCCATCTGCGCAGGCCTTCCTGCAATGAATGTAATAAAATAATATATACAGGTGATTTGAACTCTTTAACGTTCATGAAAGTCATGATCGTGCCATCCACATTTTTGGCCATAACTCGCCAACTGCTAGAACTGGAGAGCTGTTCAAACCCTCTAAAGATCTGGAAAGTCTTCTAGTTTCGACAAAAGTAAAATTTTTAAGTTTTGGATTTTTTGTGGGTGATGTAATAATTGGGGTAGGTTTCGCAGTTTTTGGCCGAGCCAGGGTGCCAACCCAACAAGCCATTTTTGGCTCAATTATTTTGGAATTAGGCTATAATCTGAGTCTTAAAGCCCTTGATTGACTTTCTACCATTACCATTAAAACCAAAATTTTGGACAAATTATTGAATAACATCAAAGATATGATTGGCCCATGTTGGGCAAGTTTTTGTTAGCCATAACTCAGCAACAGATTGAGCTAGAGTCTTAGAGATCTGTGCAAACACTCTAAAGATGCAGGAAGTCTTTTAGTTTCTATTTAAAAAGATTGGAAAGTTTCGGGTTTGGGTTTTTTTGTGGTTGCTCCAGCAGATGATTCTCACACACAGCAGGTAGTCCTGAGTGTTGATATACACCATATCTACATTAGGATGTAATTCCATATGACCTCAATTTGATTTTATTTTTGTTCAATTGTTTTTGTTCAATTTTTTATTCACCATGTGATGCCATGCTATGCTAAATTCAGTTTGATTCTATACCTCAGGTTTTAATCTACTGAAGTGACTTCATCCTACTCACAAACCCAGCTTTAGTAAAAGTGTTCGTACATGCTGTGCAAATTTGGCGTTGTTCACATCAATTGGCACTGTATTTTAAAAGTTACTGCAACATTTTAAATGGTGTGTTTGTTTCAAAGCCACTTTCAGGGGTGTTGTGCTATTATAGAAATTACTCTTATTGTTATTGCTAAAGGTATTTTAATTTTTTTAACTCACTGGATATCAAACTGTTTCAGATCAATCTTAACCTTACACTGGTATTTAGTAGTTTCTCTATTATATAGACCGACATTGTTGATTGGAATGAACCAATGCTGTGGCAAGTTGGAAATCTTGGTGCTAAGTATCACGATTGGGTGGATGACCCGGTGGATCGACCCCTTCGATTGTTCAAGAGTGATTTTTTTGAATTTTTTTCCAATACACGTTGGTAAATTATGTTCAGTATGTACAAATTGTGTCTAGAGTGCCTCAGGTTTGTTCTCTAGGAATAGTTGATAATGCTCTAGAAATAGTAAGTGGTTAAGGTTGAAGTCATGAAGCACACGGTTATGTAACTATCATGACACAAATATGCTTCGTCTTTGTGTTTCATTTCTTAATAAACTGATTAAGTTTTGAGTTTAGGACCTGTTCAAGCAAACCTATGGCCAGCCTGGCCTACACGCGAGAATAATTGCCACTGCCAGGATTATTTGTACTAATCAAGGGAGTGTAGTTACTGTATAACAAGGTATAGGCTCAACTGAGTGATGATATAACCCAGGACTGGGTTGTGTAGTGTTCACCCACTGGCAGCAGGTGTGCATTGTGTGCAGTAATCGGAGAAGGTATGAAAATGTCTGCTGCCTCCAAATATTAGTGGAAACTCCGTGGGGTTGCATCAACGTTTGAAAGGTTATGTATTATTTTGATAGAAGTCACCACAAGAAATTTCTCGTTCTCTTTTCTTGACAGTAGCAGAACATTTTTTTCACAACACTGGATTTCCCCACCTCTGCTTTTTGGTGCTATTCTGTTGGTTGTGCTTGTGGCTGAAGTTGATTGGAAAACGCGGTGTGTGATAAGATATTATGAAAAATGGTTCTATTAATCAAAGACGCACAGATTTTATAGTTGAATTACAAGTGATCACGATGTTTATGTGGCAATTTTAAACAAGCTTTGGACAACACGAGTATCGTGAAACGTAGAGACTAAAGTGTAGGTTGATAGTCAGGTGGAAGAGCAGAAAATTAGTTTTAATTCAAAAACATAGACAAAGACTTCGTTGATGCTTGAAAAACATCAAGACGCAATGTATTATTGGCATATACTTGTGTTGAAACAAACACGTAATTTTTGTTTTTCAATCCATGGCTGCAGGGCACAACAACAACATCATCATCTGTTGTTCGCTCTCATTTGCAACATGACGGTGCCACTGGGGACTCTCACAGTTCTCAATTTTACACATTACAATGCAGGTCGTTCCCACTGCGAAATATCTGCACAAATGCCACGATTTTAATTGTCTTCATGATGACATTTGTGTACGTGACATCAGTCACATAACTGTTCAGCCATTTGTTTTCGAGACTCGCTGTTTGAGACTTTTTTATTTGTTTTGACGTGAGAGTCTTGATACTGATTTGTTTAAAGCTGTTCTTTCAAGAAAGATTTACTCTTTAGGCGGCAAACACTTCCTTCGATTTTGTCCATTAAACATTTACCTTTCGTTTGTACTGGTGCTTCATCCAGAAAGGCAGTCTTTCGTTATTCATTTGCCAAGCATCACGTTAAACATATTAACGACGAAGCTACTCGTGTAGACCTTCCATTCGTTTCTTGTTGGGGTAGACGGTGAAGCTTATCTTTATTCATGCAATTCTTCTCTTTTAGCATGTTCCGTAATCTCTTGAAAAAACGATCGTTATGTGGTTTTACTGAGGTGCAACACTGCTGGCAGGAAAAGATTTTTGAAGCAGTAAATTCAGGGAAAACCCTGTAGTAATAAAGCCTCGGTGTGTAGCCGAATTAGTTGATTTATTTCTCTTTCGTGTGGGTATATGAAAAATGTTATTAAAATCGAACTGTATTAATTTTCGTCACGTAGAGGTCATGCGTAGGCAATTTATGCTTGTTACTGTACAGACACACATAAGAATAGTTGTCTCTTGGCAAGCATCACAAGAATTACTTGAATTAAGTGTAACCGCCCTATAGGCTGTTGTGTATTATCTCTGTTCTCGAAATCACGAGCAAATAAAAAGAGACCTTTTCATGACAGCGAATGCTGGCACGAATGTTTCTTAAACATTACCTTTAACTCCCTCAGTATTTTTGTTGAGGTTTCCGAAGTGGTTGTGACTATCTGTAAGGTGTGGAGTCTGCAACCCTGCATCCACTGATTTAATATGGGCCATGGTGAGTTGGCAGTTAACGGGTGTATTGTTTGTTTCAGGTATATTGTTCCGCTGGTCTGGATACCATTCATTGTTTTTTTCCTTCTGCGAAGCGTGTCTTTGTTTTCTCAATCTGATGTTGCTTTGTTCAGCTCCGTTTCAGGTAATTTTATAGTCCTGTCCGGTTCTCCCTACTGCCCGTCCAGGTTTGCATTGCGACAGCCATATTCTCATAATTTGCCGAGCAGGCATTTGAAATTTAATCAGTTTCAATGCTGAGTTTTCGTATGTTTTATCTGGGCTCATTATTTATGTGATCTGCCGTATGTTTACTGAATATAAAAGTAGGAATCAACAGTTTTACAGAGTAATTTTGCATTGAGTGGTAACTGATAGTTTTGATTTTCAAATGTTATGCAAAGGTGTGCATTAGCTTCACATATGGAACGAAGTGCGAAATACGCAAATAAAGCAAAGGCACAACATTATTTTAGGTATTTCTCATATTTTGAGAACTTGGTGGGTGTCGTTGCAAAGTTGGATTCCTTCACACAAGTGACGTCATGCGAGTATTTCAAGCTCATCTGTCGAGAAATGGTTTCCAATGTTCCCTCAGTGTTAGGGTTGAGTCACTTTTGGAGTTGCCCAAAATAACAATGCCAATGCGTTCTTTTCCGTACACAGTACTAGCAGGATGTGTAGCTAAGCAAGGTTTTGTTTGTGATCAACACATCTTATCTTAAAACATAAATCCGAGGCCTGCGCACCCAAATATTAATCGACGATTTTAATACAAGGCCGAAAAGTTGACTTGAGTTGAAACCAAACTTTACTCGGCCCAGCGTTTATGGCTTGTTCCAACACACCCACCAACTTGTCTTCCGTCCTGTGTGAGCTCCTCTGTAGTGTGCTAGTTGATCGTGAGTTTCTATGTTAAAACCTTTTCGATACTCACACCCCAACCACAGACGTTTGTGAGATGTTATCTGCATTTCTCAGTAAATCAGACCGCAAAACGTAAACAGTTACACAGTGTGTAACTGTTGTTCAGGCAAAACAAAATTTTGTGTTTTGCTCTTAATTTAAAACTTCCTTTCAGTAGATGAGAGTATTGTACAACTACATGCAGTCCACCATTGTTACATGTTGCTTCGGAACCATCCTGTGGAAAGTTTTGCGATCACGTATTTCAGCACACAAAAGAGCAATGTAACTACCCGCGCGTGGAAGCTGTTTTGTCGTTTTGTACAAAACATTTTCAGTACATCTTTGGCTGTTCCGACTCGTAGTTTCGCGCATTGATTGAAGCGAGCAAAGACAGATTTGGCGGTGTGAGACGCGAGCGAAGTTAAAAAACTATCTGGACATGTGGAGAAACCTTTCCCCTCATAAATGATTGATGTTTGTTCCTTTTTCTGTCAACTGCATGAACCAGAACCTGCATCAATATTTTACGCGCAAGCGAAAGTACGCCTTGTCGTTTAACTCGAACAAGTGCGGCCTACTACTGTACGTAATGACGGCTTTGAGCGGCAATGATATGGCGGAATTAGAGCCAACAGATTTACTCGTGCCAGCAGATATGGACAGGATTTCAAGATTCGATAAAACTATCCAACTTTCTTTGCTCCTAGTTTTGTCGCCGATCTTTTAAATTACCTTTTATTTTATCTTGCAGTTTTGGAGTTCTCGCTGTCATCATACTGCGTGCCTGTTGTCTTCGTGTTCGGCGTTTTATTGTGGACGTTATTAGAATATTCGTTACACAGATGGCTCTTCCACCGGGACCCGCCGACGACATCATACTTTTTAATAACTTTGCATTTCCTACTACATGGTCAGCACCACAAGGTAAGCGCGTGCTTTGCTCCCGTGCGCCATGGTTAATGGAAAAGTTGACCGCATTTGTGTGTTGCCCTGCGTGCACCTTTCGTTACATTAGGAAGTTGTTGGTCCTTGCCGCAGCAACGTTAACAGTCATCCAAAAAGCAGGATGTTTTTTCACAACCTGTATTTATAACCTGGTTGCAAAAATGCGATGAAAACATTGCCTGGGTTAAATGCCGAGGCTTGATTTATAGTTCTTTTAATCTTCATCCAAATCGCGCAAATACGTTTTGTTCAGTAAAGTGGTCGCTTGAAAATTATCGCAAACCTTCAACAGCCTCACTTTGGCAGATCGCTGTCTCAATGAATTAGGGTGAAACCGGTCCAAGTCGTTCCGCTGCAGCGCGGTAATATTTCTAGAAATTGCTCCAACAAAGTGCGTCTATCAGTTGGTTTGATTTTTGGCTTGCAAGGAATGTGCTTAAATTCCGAAAAGGTTCTGTCCAAGTATTTTATGTGATTAACTGTACGGAAAGACCACCATTAACTCAAATCTAGCTCTTACGCAATGATGGTGGGAACTGTCATGGTGTTCTCAAGTTAGCCGAGCAATGTTATCCGTCGTAGTAGAGCTTATCGCTTGCGTAACGGTTCGTTCAACGACCTTCAACGAACTTTGACCATATGTCGAGAAGCGCCTGAGTATGGCGTGTCTTTTTGCTTTACTACCTTTCTGCGTTTCCTGGCAACCAACTGCGCACATCATCAGTTTAGCTTACCACCGTCCGGTAGTTGTAATTTCGCTGAGAGCAGAGATCGAGAAAGCTATCAAAGTCCATGTGTCGTACGTGCTCTTCGAAGGCAAGAAGTAACCTTGAAATTTGTGTCGTTTTGTTATGTTACGACAGTTACGACGCATTGTTGTATTACTCTTTGCAGTCGTTGGCCAAAGCGCAACCAGTGCACTTCCCGAGAGGCGCTCGGGTCGGTATGCAAAGCAACATTCCAGATCCTGATTGGAAACGTTTACGATCACCCTTTGTGTGCTGGCGTTCATTTCNGATACAATTGCTGTCAGTTACATAAAAATTTAATGATGGGACACTCCCGTGCAGGCATACATGTGGTAACCGATGCGGTGCAGCTGGCTGTCTTCTGAAGGCTTTTGGATGAAACAGCACTCAGAGCACTAAAGATTTATGCTTTTGTCACGCTGACTGTTGCATGCGAGTTTGTCAACGGTAGCAACTGGGGGCAGTGTTGCCAGTCTTAACGGTCGAAAAAAAAAACTAACCAGCAAATCAACTTTTGGAAAACATTTAATCCAAAGTCAGTGTGTATAATCTATTATCCTGCGTTGGCCCAAGTGCAAGCAAATATGTATGATATGGAAGAAAAAGAGTTGCGTTGTGAGGAAATCGTTTTCCGATTAAGTAAATTGCTGATTGATTTAGATTTCGTCGCCTTGTGGAGACTAGCTACAGATTTCGCTATCATAAAAACCTTCATTCGGCTGATTGTAGCTTTACACAGTTCTTCATTTGCGCTGGCTTTAATCGAGAGAAGCTGCTCTGTCAGGGTGCTCCTAGCATGTACTCTGTTCGTTTTAAACGAGCTCTGACGAGATTTATTGTGCATAAAACACGCGTAGAAGCTCTTTTTCTTATGACATGGCTCAACTTTTTCTTATGACGTGGCTGCTTTACGTTGTTTACCATGTACATGGTCAGCACAGCCTCAATCATGTTAACATAATTGTAGCGATAGCGTCTGGCCTACGACCTGCATGCGGATGGCATGCTCGTTAGCGCAATGAAGATGAAGGAAGATCGTGAAAGATAAGTTCAACTTACATACTTTAGAAAAAAAATGACGACTCAAATATTTTGGCGGCCCTGTGAGCTTGATCTTGGTGGAAGTCAACACTAGACCATGTCAGTTTCTTGCTAAAAATATGACGCTTGCAAGAGATTTTGAACATTATGTATTAGCGATACTGTTGACACTAGCGGTGACATGACTTGCGTCAGAACTAATAAAAAAAAAGCATCGCAAGCAGGATTGTTACCTTAACTCTGCATCGCGCCAGCAGACTAGCACTGGGGGAATTGAAAGCGATTCGTTGTGGAAAGGCCTGGGCATGCAGCCGTCCACTCCTTGTGTTCTGACGTACTAGCGAGCTTATTGCAAGATCAGCAGGTTTAAATCAGCGCGTCGCTCGTTGTCGGTTCAGACTTATTATAAGGTTGGTTTCTTCGCTGCTGGGAACTGAACCACTGTTCTGTTCCTTGCTTTTCCACCTGCACTCTTGGTGAACTTTTGAGCAATGTCTGCCTCGGCCGTCTTTTCTTTCTGTTTCCGCTTATCAGAGCCTGGAGTTTGAGCGGCGTAGAAACAAACCAATGTACGCACGCACACGGTACGCTCGGCAGGCGGTTGAAAGATGAAAATGACGCAATACAGATCAGTCGTTTGTTCTGGCAGCTCCAAACTAGCGCTTTTCCACACCTGGCTTGGTATCCCCGCTGTGCGGGCGTACATTCCTCGAGGTGTTGTCGCATTTCGCACATATCACGCGCGATTGGCCAATGACGTGTCTTCTACGAGGCATTTTTCGATTGTTCGAAATGGTGAGCGCCTTGTCTCTCGTCGGTAATGCCTGTTCCATGTCCCATGCACTTTATTTGCCTTGGCTCATTATTCGGTAATGCATTACTGCTTGCTTTGTCGATACTTGGGTTTTTGAAAATCGAACAATTATGAAATGAATCTCCTCGCTTTTGCTGAAATGTCTTTGCAACGTTCGATGTGACAACCTTGTTTTCCACCGTGCATCACTAACCTTACCTCTACTTCAACTAAACGCGCCCATTCCTAAAGAATTGCCTTTTACGTTGTAATGAAAATCACGGCCAAAGAAAACGATACAAATGACATACTGCAAACGTTTCGCAAACTCCTTTTATTATCATCAGTGCATTGCAAATGCCTTTTACGTTATTGTGTAATACCTGCGGCAGTTGCGCCCAACGGTTACTCAGGTTTTTGGATATGTACTTCATCGATCCATTGCAGGGGCAGATCCAGCCAGTAATGTTGAGGGAGGAGATTCCAGTAATATTTGGTAGTCAAGTCTCATTACGGGTTCGCTACTGTGAGAGGGATAAAGTATACTTCACAACACTGCTGTCACTAAACAATGGAAAACAAAATGACCTTATATCGCGAACGCTGTTTTCCGAATTGTGGAAAATCATGGTGAATAAAGTTACTTTCGTAGATTTTAGGGGGGGGGCAATAGGGCAATCGCCCGAATCGTCCACCCCTGATCCATAGATTTATGTTCGAGCGAAGTTACACAATCTGAAGACCCCGCGACAGCATGTGCAAGAACATTCAAAATTTGTGTTTTTGTGAACTTTGTAGAATCTGTTTAAATATAAAGATATAACTTCATTCACCTTCTTGAACAAAAGCTTAAAACCAAGCGCAAAACTGACCCTAACCGCTAAACGCCCCATGCCCGATATGGAGGCAGTTGTTGCATTTTTACGAGATTCGCGTGCAACTGCTTTCACCTGGTGTTTACTCACATGCCGGTATTTTCTGCATTGTGTTGATCCTTCGCATTTCGTAATGTTTGCGCGGACGTCGTTTGAACTTTCCCGGCTTCCGCTTGTGGTGAACGGGCCAAGAACCGACGTGTGTTTGGCAGTGCGGGGCGGATTGTGAAGTCGGAGCTCGCACGCTGCTGATTTCGCAAGTTTGACTAACATCGCTCGGTGCTTTGCAAAAGTGATAGGCTATAACTCTGTCGCTCCAGGCCATCACAGCACTGCAGCGCATCGTCTTTTGCACCTCAGTTTTCGGCGGTGTGCACAGTTTACATAAAGGAAGTGACATAACTTATTCGACTTCGCTCACTTACTCACCTGAGGTTTTATATGTACATTTTACAGCTTTGTAGCAGCTGCAAAATTTGATTGGATCATACTTGGTTACGCAAGACCGTCCAAACAACCAACTTCTTTACTTTTTAGGTGCCGTTCGACAGTGGCAGGCTGGTGTTTCCACCTGTAGCCACCGCGTGCTTCCTCGCCATCTTCTATCCGATGTTCCGCATATTTCTGCCAACTGCTGTGACCGATGCGTTAATTGCCGGCGTCCTGTGTGGATACGTCTGTTACGATATGATCCATTATTATTTACACTACGGCTCGCCGCGCAAGGGGTCGTACTTCGACAGTCTGCGAGGTTATCACGTCCGTCACCACTTCGAAAGTCCACATCTTGGTAAGTTGCGAAGGATGTTGCATTCTCGCAAAATGCGTTACGTCGTAAGTGGATGTTGTCTCGTATGTTACGTCATTGGCTGCGTTGCTGCAAAGCCAATAGAAATTTTATCTAGTGCAACGAACGCTGTGTTTGTTTTGCGTCTGTTGCTCTCGAGTAATTCCGCTACAGCTGTCGTTTCTTGAGACATCGTATTACGGTTGAAAATAGATGTTCATGGTGTTTTCCAATATCGACGGCAGTTCCCTGATATCCTTTCTTTTTGATGCAGCTGTTCCGAATGGCGCAAAGCGCTCTGTTTTGCGAGTATCCCATTGCGCTAGCTGCTTATGGCAGTCTTTGCTAGTAGAACACTGCTTCGCCGTATTAATTGGCCTCAGGTAGGAATAGCCCTGCAACTATAAAATTAAATATGAGATGATTGTTATCGCTAGCTTTTGCAGCAGCTTCGCAGACAGCACCCAAAGTGACGGACTGTGTAAGCTTCAAAAATAAGTTTTACGTTCCAACTCTACGTTTCCTGTTCATTGTGAAGTCCTGGAATTGCTTCTAAGATGTACAATCGCATTATATTCTAACATCAATATGTCGCCCAGCAGGTCTTGAAAAAACGTTTTACTTCCACGTTCAGATTTGGTGTTACACGAAAGTCAGTAAGTGCCAAGATCTGATGAAAAGAAATATTCACGTGTACACAGGCCGTTTCTCTGATCTCTATAGAAATGAATCAAAACGCTTTTTGCCAGCTGTTTTACAGCTTTGGCAAATTTAGGCAGCTGTGCCATCATACATTTGCCCTCTCGGATTTACATTTCAGGTTGCAGTGCGAAGCTTAGAGACAGTCAATAATACAAATAACGACGAAACTTTCTCCTACGATTAAAAGCTCTCGTTTTGCTGTACAAGCTTTCGAGGAATCAGTCGACAGGGGCTCTGCTTTCTTGTTATTGCGATTATTCAAATTTGCACATATCTGTATTCAAGTAACAAGTCCTTACAAAGGTGACAAACTGACACAAGCGAATCAATCGACAAATTTTTCTTATCAGGAAATCCATTTCACGTAACGCAACGCATCCTCAGACCTGAAATTTTGTTCAAATAAAAACTTTCTCCTGATGACATTGCGCGCATGACGAGGTACCACCTAAAGTCAGTGCACCTTTTACGCGATTGCCTGTGCCCGAATGACGCACTCCACATCGCTGCAACAATTAGATAGGATCTTGATGATATTTAGTCAATGCGTGTAACGGAGAGCGAAAATCGAACACTACTGCTGGCCATGTACGCAGGGCTCGGTGAATTTTTAACCCTTGAGTAGATTATGCTTTCATTGCAAGATGCGATGCACAAACACGTGATCGCTCCAGTGCCACAAGTTTTTCATTGTCTTTGCACTTGTGGTTTCAGTACTTGCAGTCCATTCGTTATTTGCAACAATTAAGTTACCAGTCTATTTCTTAGGGTCGTGAAAAATAGTTTGCGAGCTCCATTCCTGGCACTGTAATGTCGACGAACATTGTGAGACTGAGTGACTGCGATGTGGCCGGGTATCGCTTGTGTTAACTTCAGGATACAGTTATAAAGTTGCGCCACGTGTAAGTCGCAGGAGTTACACAAACACAATTAACAGAGATTATCTAATTACGCGCATTCACGCCCTGCAACCTCCTTTTGGAAAACTGATATTTCTTTTCCTCAAGCGATCCTTTCCGACGCTTAGTTTACCGCTCCACTACGGATGTTTGACCTGTCAAGCTTTTAAAGAAACGTCGCGCTTATTGCTGACGGAGGCAGACAGAAACCTGCGTGGTGATGAATAAGCCTTCACACAGTTTTCTCTTAGCAAGGTTACGCCCTCAATAGGAAATTCTTTTATACCGACGTACGCACTGAACCATAACACTGATGCACGCACTGGAACATAATAGCTTGGCAAAACCCTCGTACAATAACGCGCAAGTCCGTGCTAGCTGTGCTGGAGAACATGCTGTTCTTTGCGAGGTTGTGCCCCGGATGTTGAAATTCGCGTACGCTGCTGCAGTCCGATGCTCGCATTATCTCCTAGCGTTTTCATGACCGCAGAAAATTGGTGTTCTTTTAAAATGAACGGAACTGTATTTTTATGTTTAACGTCCCTTATCTGCTAATAAACAATAAGAGCATAAAAAATAAGTGCTGGCAGCACTTATTTATTGATAATGGAAGCGCTGCTGATCAAATGACAACAGCATTTCTAAATGAGCCACAACTTTATCAGAAACACTAGAAATCAAACTGGAAGATCCATTGTCATCGACTAATTCTTCAAGTGATAAAAAAATCCGGAATAATTTCCCTTTTTCATTCGCGGCGATTTAGTTCAGAGCACGACACTTAAATCCAGTTGATGGTATTTACAGAAATATCAGGGACTTTCCTTAACTTCGGAGGCTAGTTTTTTATGCCAAAACGTGACATCAAAACCTAGCCTACGTAATTGCAGAAAGAAGGAAAGGGAATAGTGAGTACCTAGCAAGTCGCGGGCTTCATCAGTGCAGAAAACCCTTATTTCCCAACGCAGCAGAAGTGCCATCAGTGCACGCAGAGCCACTACCTCAAATATCCAATTCGTGTTTTGTAGAAAGTCTTTCACAAACTAAAACATCTTTTGGTTTGGTGGATCTGTTCAGTTCTTTACAGTGACGGAAGTTCTCTATGGTTCCATCATGGACGTACCTCACCAGTCCAATTAAGTTCACTGCAATTCACAGTAGACCTTACATCTCTCCAAATTAACAAAATGAAAGGCAGTGCATACGACTCCTTTTTCTACTTTGCGATCGATTGACCTCTGAATTAGCATATACAATATACTACGCTCAGACCATCGTAGAACTGTCCAGGTAAGTAATTAACGCGTCACAAATCGAGTTCATTCGAGCAAAAACAACTACAAGCTATGGTGAATGACAATTGATTGCAGTTAACGTTTACGCAAATATAATTAGTGTCGTGACACAATGGTGTGAACAAGCCACGAGTTTCTGTCCATAATCCATTGCAAAAGAAAACAAAGAAGATGCAGCAGAGTAAGAAATAGATCAATTTTCTGTCATTAAGACGGACGCTTCTCGCACGCTTGGTCGGGAATCACTGTTCTAGTGTATCCATTCAAATAATTTCCGCCGTGAAGTAGTCTATTTACTTTTGTAGTCTCTCATTAACAGGTGAAAAAGTCCAATTTGAACCGAGAGGTCCACTGTGCTAAGAGTCGGTTAGGCCTTATCCTGGGATTCCTGGCTTGCAGCAGTGCATCACAAACATGCGTCTGAATGCGAAGCAGCTCTAAATCGCCGCCGTGCATGTATGTGCTTGTGAACATGGCTCACTCAGTCACTGACAGGCACTATTTTTGAAAAATGAAAGGCGTGATTGAGGGCCACAGATAATTGGCTCGCGGGTTCCGCGTTCGAAATCCTTGATTGTAGATCAACGCTGATGAAGGCAGGCATGTTTCTAAACTAAATGTGAATTCTGTGACGTCCAGTTTCTAAAAGACAGGCGCACGCTCTTTTGTATGTGATCGATTTGCTCGTTGCAGTCGGGTTTCATTGCGTGTGCGACTGTTGGCATATTTGCTTTCTGTAGCTGCGTATATCGACGGCTTGATTGCTTTTCTTTCGCAGGATTTGGCATTTCTAGCAAGCTTTGGGACTACCCGTTCCGAACCCTAATAAGGAAGAACAAAAAGACGCGATCCAGTTGAAGCCGAATTCTTCTACGAATTCCCAGCACCGTTTGAATCCTTTCTCTTTTCCGGCAAAGTTCAGCAATTGCATGATGCGTGTTGGAATGGTCGGTACCACTTGGAACCAGCTGGACTTCTTACTTTGTATCTTCCAGCACTTCATATCGCCAGTATCGTGACGTAGGTGATCAGCCTCGCAATTTTGTGCTCCTTTATGTGGATTGTGACGTTGCTCCTCAGTTATGCATGGCCTGGAAATCAGCGCACTTTATTGATCCCTGCATTCTTGCGATACATGTTCTGGTTGAAGTCTCGTCAATTTGGTTCATCTTGTCGACGTGACGAATTCGCAGACAACTTTTGCTGTTTATCGAGCGGGTAGATAGCAGACTAGGGCTCGGGAAACATTTTTGCTCGTTTGTGTTCCTGGCTGGGGTTGGGTAAATTTTGTTGAAGCTCTAATGCAGGGGTCACCAACATGCGCTTGCGGGCACCAGGTCGCCCGCGGGCTTGTTCTGACAATAGCATAAACATGATCAGTGTCTTCACAGTGATGAATTTCTTTAATTTTTAGTAATGTTGACATAATTGAAGACCTGAGCGAGCAAATTTTTATTTCAGAAGTGTGTATCAAACTGGTAGCCCATCGCATGAATCTGTACCAAGTACCGTAGCTATCAGTTTCAAAAAGGTTGGTGACCCTTGCCCTAATGTATGTCAACTGATATATGATACCATCAGCATAGTAAGCGTGTTGACTGACTGCCGTTGCAATCCAGTTGAAAAAAAAGCATAAGCTGCGACGAAAGCGTAGTTGAACACGCTCCAACACAACGCTTCTCAGCCCGTATGCCGCAAGTTTTTTCAGGAAGGCCGCGAAGCATTTAAAAAAATAACAATTTTCCGGCAGTTAGCTAAAACGCATCTTGAAAATTAGCTGATTAGCTGACCTTCTATCAAGTATCGAAATGATATTATCATGTCTCACAAGCAAGCTAAATGTTTCCCATTAACGGTAAATTGCATGTGTTGTGAATATTTTGCTTCTTTTTCATATCTCATTTTTTTCGTTTTACCGCAACATCTCGCAGAGAACCCCACAAACAATTGTCAGTTGGAAGCACTGCTCAAGCGCGTAGCTTGAATCAGTCGCTTCAACTGCGCTGTTTAAGTGTTATGGAGCGACGCTGTCCAATATGGGCCGGGTGCTTTTTCCTGCAAAAACCGGGTGCTTGTTTCGCAAAGTGGATATATTCATACATTTTCGTCACATGTGGCTGTAAGCGTCATATGCGGCTGTAAGCGTCACAATCGTCGCACTGTGTTGCAAAGAATCCGCTGCGGCGTAGGAAGTGGCAAGATAGAGCACTACTACGCCCGATAAATAGTCGACGCTCTCGCAAAATGTCTTAACGGTCACCAACGTCAAACTTCGAAAGAAAAACCCTGGACACGGTCGGGCGAGTTGTGTGGCGGTATCTGCGATCATGCGTGACCTGCCTCGAGTGACGCTGGCAGGGATCGGATACGATCGTGTCTCTTACTTTAAGCAAGGTGCCTCAATTTTCTGTGCGATGTTGTGCTTGCGTTGAAAGGCGCCCGCCGTTTGCTTCGTGTTAAAACGTCTTCGCATTCCGTCCCTGAATACGACCGAGCGTCCCATGTGGAGGGTGTTGTGATCTTGCTCTGTTTGGATTGCGACAAAGGCCGAACGCGCTTTGCCGTCTGCTGCTAAAGTCGAACCCGAGCGATATTGCTCGAGACGGCGACCTTTGTCTTTTGTGCCGACGTCATAATTGCTGTATTGACGCGTGGGGTCTAAGATCAACGAGTTGTGTATCATATGCGACCCTTTCGTAGAGTCAACCTCACTGAGCGATTCATGTATTTCTGTATTTGGAATATTCGCTTACGGATTTAGACGTGTAAGCATCTGCATTCCGGCCGTTAATCTGTCAACTAAACGAAACAAGAGTGACTTTCCGAACGCGCAGCTGTCATCTCATTTATTTCATGGATATCGCTCCTATCCGTGGGTACTTGGTGATTTTAACGATATGCTGGCGTGCTTCGCCTCCGTGAGTGCCGTTGCAGTTGCACTTACGCGTCACCCCAGCTTTGTTTATGTTGTCGCGTGACACAAACACGCTTTGGTCAGCGTTAGGGTTCGTTTCACTTGGTGTTTTTGATATTGTCGTGTACGAAAATGTTGTCTGATAGTGAAGAAAACGCCCTGCAAAATTTTCATTCACCGCGGTTGTGATGCAAGCTTTTTCAAAAAAGTGATAATTCAGCTGAAAATGCATTGAAATACTGCAACTGTAACTTTTTTGCGGAGACGCAATGTGTACCCTTTCAGTTTTCGATTGCCACGTAAATTGTTTTAAAAAACAATCAGCGCCTTAACAAAGCTTTGCTCAAGCAAACTTTTATTCAGCTTGTTTTGTTGCTAGCCTACCTGTAAAACCTTGCCGTTTAACTTCTAGAAATCAATTGCGTTCTAAACATTTTGCACTAGATCAGCGTATTCTTTGTGATTTTTGTTGGCTGAACATGACGACAAAGAAGCAAATCAGCCGCCTGCCCGAAAGAGTCGCTGTACTGTTTATAGCGCTTTGTACCAATTATTCTCAATCACTTAATGCAGCAACTCCGCTAACTTTTTGCTGTTGCTGATGCCACCAAGGGCCGAAGACCCCTTAGTCTTGCTTATTATATAAAAAATGAGTTATTTTGAGCTTAGTCAATCGTAAAAAAGTCAATGTTGTAAAGCCAATTTCGGTTAGAGTTTTTACTGACCCTCTTGGCAGGGAAATGCTGGCGTTCTCACTTTCCCGGCGATGTTCTGCACTGCCGAGGAGTCAGTTCACAATTATCTTTAGCCACGAGGTTTATCTTTTCAGATCAGCGCAATCTAATCAAGTTTGTTTTCCAATATACACACGCTCAATGCTTCGCCTGCATGGTCTCTCTTATTTTCTCCCGAGTGCGCGACGTTTGATACAAGTCTGTATGCGGTGCCTATGTTTGTACAGTTGTGTTACGTTACTGCTCGAATGGCGCAGGTACAGTGTGGAATCAGTAAAGATTTGGTTTTTGTTGAAACGTGGCAAAGGCGCCAACTCTTTCTCTTCCAGAAAGATATCCGTTTTCCAACCGAACGTATAATTTCGCGTCAATTGCCGTTGATAAACGATTTCGTCGTTTGTGAGTGCTCTTTTTTTGTAGTGGTACCACGTCGATACAGACCTTGAATCCCCGCCCTCCCCCACATATCTTTACAAGGTGCTTTCTTAGTCAGTGTAGTTCACCGTGAAATCCCTTGCTTTGTTGGACGAAGTCGTTGCGAGCGCAGTGCAGGCCATGCATGGCAGACACGTCTCTGCTACGTGCTTGCACTGTTTGTGCAGATTGTTTTCGTTGACCGTCGCAACAGGCTCATCGGTACAGGGTGCTTTTCATATCATTTTCTGAAACTTATGCAAGGTCCTTGGGTTGATGTGCTAATCAAATTGGAATGCATAAACAATTTTTCTACTGAGATCTGTAGTTAGGTTAGACGTCAACCTGTAATGTATAAAGAGCGTGAATCGGAATAATCTGGTGAAGCCGAATTTGATTATTTTTGTTATTACGTCGCTCGAATGAAGTCCTGGTGAGAATGCTCAAATTATTTTACGAAAAATGGGGTCTTTTTCACAATCGCGTTTAACTTTTTCAATAATGTAGATCGCCTAGGTTAGAAGTTTCGCATAGTGTTTCTATGCATCCGCTCGTAGTTTGTAGTTTTACGTATTTCTGCGTTCGGTTTGGCCTCGCTGCTGTTGCAGCGAAGGCACGCGCGAGTTTTTATCAAACTGCAGCGCGTGCGTGCGATAAAGCCGGCGCGTGCAGGTGGTCTGCTTACTGTTGCACCGTCGTGCGATCGAGACGTCAACCGTTGCGACTCAAGATAACTGCGACCACTGTCCATAGTAAATACGCATTCCTGCTGCAACTTGGATTAAATTCCAGTGTTGGGCGTGAAGACGCACTTTTGATCTCTTACTCTTGCCTTGGGGGTCAGCGTTCCCTCTAAGAAAAATTTTCACCGAGCAAATCTTTGTTTTACTGCGCATGCAATTGCGCAACCTGGTAGGCACACAGATAGTGAAGCGTTTCAATCGTTACAACTTACAAGGGCTATATACGATATTAAATTTTGAATGTTGCTAGTGCGCGAGAATGAGAGTTCACTGCGCAAATGATCTCGTGGCACTGCGCACCTTAGAGGGAACACTCTTGGTGTATCTACAGTGTATCAAAATTTAGATTTCAAAGGTTCCCACTACTTTTGAATACAATTGTGTTAAATAAGCTTTTTGTGAGTAGCGTACAGCGCTTGTCAAGGCGAAGTGGTTGACGGCGCAATTTCAGTACAAATGTGGCAGGTAGTTTTTACTTGTGGACATGTGGCAGTTGTTCGCTATCAAAAGCGTGTGCGAGTGATATCCTTATTCCTGACGCACGTTTACACGACTTGTCTGTTTTCACCCGAAAGTCACGCAGCTTGTTACTGACCCTTGAACCATCCGACGTTGATATGCGTTGTTGTGGTTTGCATGTCTTCAATTAACTCGCGCGCCGTGTGAAATATCTCGTGCGTTTGCCAATTGAACGATTACAATCGAATTAACAACAGCAGTCGGTGTTCTGTTCTCGTTATTGTTTTATCGAGTGCTTGCTGGGAGAAGCAGGAGTGTGTGAAAAGTTTGGTTGTAGCGAATGTTGCCAGATTGGCTTTTCTGACGCCAAATCTTCACAAATTCGGGTTTTTTATTAGCAGTTGGCGTCAAAAAATTGTTTTGGCTTTTTCTCTTCAATACAGTATTTGGACTATTTTTGGAGGCAGTTCGCCCATTCTAGCAGACTGGTGTCTTCGCTTTTTAAATATCTAGCTGAAGTGTTGTTAGGCGTTTTTAGACTGTGCTTGGTGTAGTTTCTCAGACGTTATCTGGCAACCCATAGAACATAAGGCATAAGTGTACGGGAGTGCGCATTTTTGGGGATGCAAAAATTTTTTGCCCAAATTTGATCTTGTTTTTCCCAAATAAGTATAAACTAAGTCTTAATGTTAAGACTAAAACATACTATTGTAAGCAAATCAAGGTGCTTGCATGTCTGATAACCAGGCAATAGTCAAATGTCAGTAACAAATCAATTTATTCCTTGAGTTACTCTCCTTCGATTTTTCATGTGCAAATCAAGTCAGGGCGGCAACGCATTGCCATTCAATTTCGTTAATGTGGGTATCGCCATCACGTTGATGAATCGCAAACTGACAGATTTCTCAGCCTGAGTTTGAAATTGCTATTGTTTATACACGTTCATTACCAAATCACTTAAACCACGAGGTAAATAAACGCAATCCTGAAAAGAGTGCATCACTGTGGGGGCAAAGGCTTATGCCTTCAACTAACAATAAGGCTACAACTTCTAGTCATGACTTTACAAATTCGGAAGTCACATTACGAAAACCAAAGAACACTCTAGACCAGGGGTGGGCAAACTTTGCGCGGAGGGCCACATTTTGAAAAAATGTTGCAGCCGAGGGCCGCACACTTTCATTGCAAAGTAGGAATACTTATTCAATGTGTAAATAACCACATATTCATATTACAAACAATTTATATATTTCACATTCGGTACGTTCAATGCAATTTATACAGTTATCGTTAGAACTCAAACATAAACTAATTTAATAAAATTCCAAGTTTTTATGAAAATATTAAATGTTTCATAAAATTCTACATGCGCAGGAGTTTCTGCAAGTGCCGGTGGGCCGCATGAAATTGTCTCGCATGCCGCCCGCGGGCCGTAGTTTGCCCACCCCTGCTCTAGACAGTTAAATGTGCACTGAACACAGCATGCTATGAAGATAGCAATTTGAAGTGACGTACGAGGCGGGGGGGCGGCAGGCCCCCGCCTTGAAAATTTCAGGGCACTGTTTTTAGGGCAAGCGCAAGTTGCTCAAAAATCCTGAATGTAAAGAGTATATTCAATACAGTGAAAAATTTCAAGGCAAACTTTGTTTTCAGGGCAAGCGCAAGTTGCAAAACAATCCTGAAAGATAAAAAATATTTCAATGCAGTGAAATTTTTCAGGGAAAACTCTGTTTTTTGGCGCAAGCGCAAGTTGTTCAAAATTCTGAATGATAAAAAGTATGTGTTCAATACAATTTCTGGACACACTGTTTTTCAGGGCAAGCACAAGTTGCTAAACATCTTGAATGTAAAAGTATATTTCAATACAGTCAAAAATTCAGGGCAAACTCTGTTTTTCAGGGCAAGCGCAAGTTGCCCAAAAATCTTGAACGTGAAAAGTATATTCAATACAGTGAAAAATTTCAGGGCAAGCGCAAGTTGCTTAAAAATCCTGAAAGATAAAAAATATTTCAACATGGTGAAAAATTTCAGGGCAAACTTTGTTTTCAGGGCAAGTGCAAGTTGCTGAAAAATCCTGAAAGATAAAAAATATTTCAACACAGTGAAAAAGTTCAGGGCAAGCTATATTTTCAGGATAAGCGCAAGCTGGTCAAAAATACTGAAAGATAAAGAATATTTCAATACCGTGAAAAATTCAGGGCAAACTCTGTGTTTCAGGTCAAGCGCAAGTTGGTCAAAAATCCTGAACAGTAAAAATATTTTCAATAGTGTATTCGGTGTATATTCACTTGGGGTAATCCGTGCAATTTGGGCTAGTGCAGTGTGTAATATCTGGACCAAAGTCGTGGTTGGTTATAATGACTTTGATCTAGACCAATTAATCCTTCGTTTTTGTAGTTCCAGGTTTTTCGTACCTTTTTGGAACTCTTCTGTCATCTGTTGCAGTATTGATCTTAACATCAATTTTTAGCTGACTGTCTGAGGAAAATTTTGAAGTTAGTTTCGTGAATGCAGTGTGTAATTTGGACCAACCCTGGTGGCGGCTTGTGTAATATGGACCAGTGTCGCGAATAACAATACTTGTATAAAGCACTTGGAAAGTTTTACACAAAATATTTTATTTTCTTTAGTTGCCACTTATGGGTCAACTTTATTTTGTGCTTTAGGTATAACTGTTTTGATTACATGGGTTCGATTAGCTATACCAAGGAAAATGCCTGCAAGGCAGAAACCCCAGACACCTCCCTGCTGGGTTCCTGACATATCTCTCAGATTCAACTACCAGAACACATCACTCAGACTTATTATGTCCCATATATTGGTTTATTAAAATATATTTGAAAATGCACATATACAAATAGACTTACCAACAAATGTCACATTCAGCACGATAGTCTAGGTCTTCCTCTCTCGAACCACGTACCAACGGGAAAACAGATGCACTCCAAGCAAACAGCAACACTTGTTTTATCCTATAGTCAATCCTTAAATTATGTGAATCTCCCCATCGTGGGGGCCTTATTTAAAGTAAAGGTTTGTTATTTTAATAGCCTTTTTCTCAGAGTTATAAAACAGTATGGCTTCTATCGGGAAGTAACGCTTCACGGGTCCTATGCTTAAGGCGTTTCCGTTCCTAGATAATTCAGTAGGGCCGATTATCATAGAGTCAACTATGCTTAAATAAATGGATAAATTAATTTTATGAAATATTTTGGTGGTATTCATGTTGGATTTATGAACTAAGTCATTTCTATCAAGTAACCGAATAGCGTTTGTGTAAAATATTATATTCAGACTATTTTTATGTAATAGTTTGACAGAGTTTATCTCGGACAAGCCACTAAATAAAACAATTTGACAGAGTCTCTCTCTATGTCCAATTGTATACTGAAAACAAACCTAACTTTGTTTTCAGGATGAAGACTCAAGCCGGAGCACGAATGGCCGCGTATGTGGGGCACTGTCCGTGGTACCAGCACTCACAATTCTCCGTCGAGCTAAGTTCCTTGTGAGGCAGAGCTTCGTTTTACTTCTAGTGTGCAAACCAAAATGGTTTGGCACAATCGAAGGAAAGTGAAACCGTCTATGAAGTCAGTAACACTCTGACCCGGTCGCTCGAATTTAGCCCTTTATATAGGGAAAGTGGTTCCGGTTTATCCTATCTCAAGGTGGCGTTTAGGCACGCCTTCGCCGCGTGATCGTGGCGCAATATCTTGTCTCTGTTCTTCAATCGTCATTTCCTGTTTTTCAGTTCATTCGACATGGTGTACAGCTATGACGTTTTTCACGCTTCCTTGACTTCGGGCCTGTTTCAGCGTTGTGTTCTCGATATGGTTCTTCTGGGTTTTTGAGCATGACTTTTCAAAGGTTGATGTTTGATTATTAAAGTTGTAGCACGCAATGATTTTGCGCTGCTACAAAAGTGTTTTATACGCAACATTTATAGAAACGTCGTACTGTACATGGTACTATCACAGTATACGAATACGATACAATAGGCATAGGCACACTGCCACATGCGTGTTTCATTTCCCAAGGTGCAATCTTTAGTAGAAGCAGCCCGCACGGACGTGGAGATTGCTTGGCCCCTTGAGCGTCCCGTGCGAATCTTAAAGTGCCTTGCTCAAGCACAGCAACGATAACACAGGCAGGTGCAGGGAGTCAGACGCTTCGATCTGGAGTCGTCGCTTTTAACTTTTGCGTTGTGTCATTGAAGTCGCGTACATATTTGCATCAATGAAGGCAATTACCATAGTTTCGTGTCTTGGAGAACACAACATGCAAGGAACTTCGCCCCCTGTGTTTAACAAGCAAGGTAACTACAGATAGTGCCTATAACGCCACCTCTAGGGGATGTTGCATAAAGAATGTTATTTTATTGGTGAGTTGACGTTATAAGCGAATTGAAATACATGGAAAAGATGCCATCGGGACCGAACAAAATGTAACGTTATAGACGAAGCCGTTATAAACGAATTCAACTGCATAGAACAAATATACAAGAGGTTTCAGGCTCCATTCGAATTAAAGTAAAAAAGTTAGTTTCAGGGCAAATTGT
>JGI24159J19872_10002012_pt1 | contig 23569 bp, 18 predicted proteins | sample Ectturendosymbi4_FD_19872 | JGI IMG/M metagenome (IMG submission 19872) | reverse complement strand
TATCAAGGGTATCTTTCATGCTGTACTCTCAAGGTGGCATGGGGATTAACACAAAGTTTTGATGTCTCATGCCAAATTTTTGTCAGTCATTATGCATGAGTACTCACCAAAGAAGGTTTTCAGTTCCAATAAAAGCAAACAGTGGTAGTAAATCATTGGCAGTGTCTGAACGACCGTATCCATTTTTTGCTTTCAATTCAAAGGGCTGATAAAGTGTATTCGACTGTCTGTGGTCAGAAGCAACGCTGCTAGCATATTGTTCTGTGTCATGTGCAAGTTTGATCTGATTTGAGTTGTTGTCAGTGTATTGACCAAGCATTACCACTTGCCTTTGTTTCAAGATATAGGCTAGCCTATTATGCCATTTGTCTTTGTACCACACATAATGGTGAGTTAATGACATTAGTGGTATAATGAACCTGGTCGAGTGGGATGTGTCTATTTCTGTGAGAGGGGTTGTCAGTTTGGCTCTCATCATGGTTGCTTTGGCTTTGCTAATANAGATGTCACTTTTAATGATAAGATCAGTTTCTTTACACAATCTTAGTTCTTTTGGAAGCGCTTTTGATATACTTTCTTAAAATGTTTCAAAAACCAGACACAGGTTTGGATTTAGGGTTAGGGTTTAGAAAGTTTAGTTTTACAAGGGTTAGGGCTACGATTGGAAAAATATTAAATATGACAATTCCAGGTATTTCCAAGATGTGTGCATTATTCTGTTCTGCTCAAATTTTAATCTATAGCGGTTTAGCTGCAACCATTGCATCTTTTCTTTACTTATGATTCAAGTACTCCATGATTGAATTTTTTAGCTAAGACATTTTGGTCATTTGTCTCACAGTTGTATTAAAACTTGCCATAGCAGTTTTCATAAGCCTATATTTTTAGACATTCTGACTGAAATGACTTAATTTGGTCTAGGAGTAGAAAATGACCGAGAAAAAAAACAGCTCCATGACAAAAATGTAAGACTACATCCACAGCAGAAGTAAGTTTCTAACATCTTCCAAGCCGGTCTAAATCAAGCGTTGTGCGCAAACAGCCTGTTTGCACATGCCCTTGCGCGGGCATAACTCAGGTGCCGTGAGGGCCAGAGAGCTGTTCAAACGCTCAAGAGACTCGGCAAGTCCTGCAGTTTGCAATAAAAAGAAATTTTTTCAGCAAGACTTGGCAAGTCTTGTAGTTTGCAATGAAAAATATGCTGTTACAATTTGCATACAAAATAAACGGCCTAGTAGCCTATACTGGCTAATTGCTGATGGTGGTTTGCCTCCAAAAAGTTCTGCAGAATACCAGGTTTGCTGGAATGCAATCTAATCATGTTTCAGCTACACAAACTTGTTAATAAATCAAGCTTGTTTTGGACACAAAATATTAAGCAGGAAAAGGAAAAAATTTCCCAAACTCTATCGTGTCCAGTAAGTTTCAAGAATTTTGCACCAAAAAAAAACAGGTCGCACGTGGCTTTGCCTGAGCGTAACTCTGGTGCTGAAAGCAGTAGAAAGCTATTCAAAGGCTTAAAAGACTCCAAGTCTTGTAGTTCGCAATGAAAAAAATTTTTTTGGTTGGTAGTGCAGATCTTTTGTGAGTGGCGTCATAAGTGGAGGACTTTTAGGCACCTTGGCCCACTTCACCTGGACCTGGGCCCAAATCATTAGATGATAGTATTTTGCTGAAGTTTTCATTGGAAACTAGGTTACGATCCGAGTCTATTGATACTTTGGATGACCTGCTTTCAGGTTCAAAAGTTATGATCTAAAGTATTAAAAATATTTGACTAATTAGATAATTAATTTGTTTCACACTTTTGAACCAGAAACGCTAGAAAGTCGATCAAAGGCTCAAAAGACTTGGACTTGACCCTAATTTCCAATGAAAACTTCAACGAAATACTTCGGCCTAGCGGTTGGGCCCTAGGCCCAACATAAGCCAAAATGACCCAAAAACTACTTCATGTAGGATGTCAATCACAAAAAATCCGCAACCTCCAACCAAAAAAATTTTTTCGAGTGCTGACTAGAAGATTGGCCAATCCGTTTCAGGGTTTGAATAGCTCTTTAGCGCAATCAGCTAAGGACCTATGCTGTTGGTAAGGCAACTGACAACTGCTGGTTTTAGGCCGATTTCAAAGTACGAATATATCATACCCCGGCTCTCAAAGTGTTAATCCCATGCAACAGGTAGTTACATGTTACAGCAATTTTGCCATAGTCAGTTCTATACACTTAGATGAAAATTTTCTGATACTTGTTGCCTTGTGCCATGAGAATGTATGCTGTGCAGTTTTGAAAAAAATTATCAAAACAAGAGAGCAGTATACTAGCAATACACTTGGCTAAATTAAGTTGGTACAAATCAGAAACTTCAAGAACTTAAACATTTAAAAAATAGTGTTAGTACTTGATCTTCTGTTGGTGGAAATNGGATGTATTTCAAAATTTAATATTGCAGCACTTGTACTGGTTGAATAGCAGTTTTATCACTCGTCCCCNATGAATTATGCAGTCTTGTAAGTGCAAATGAAACAGACTAAAATAGACTAAATGCAATATTTTCAAATCAGGAAATTGTCTAAATTTGCACATGACACCACCAGCTTGAAAGTTGCCCACAGGGGCTTCTGACTTGCATTCATTTTGAAAGCTAATTTCAGTGATTTGCATTGTTTCCAGCTATATTCCTTAGTTTAGCTTTTATGGTTTAACACATAAAACCTGTAAAACTAAGACATATTGAAATGCAGTACTGGTATTTAAATGATAAAGACATTATGTAAAATCCAGCTAGGTTTTGCATGTATTGTACAATACGCTCATTTTTTCAAATACCAGCAATGCTTTACAGTAAACATTGCTAGAGTTCAACAGGATCGTGTCCATCTTTTTATGATCTTTAACAATATTTAGTTTTGCCCACTGTCACGTCTGGTTTGGATATATGAATGTGGTGAAATGTGGGTGTAGTTCAATTTTAGAAAAATTCAGTTAAATTTCTATCTTTTACCTTAAGTCTTTTATCAACATTGCTTGTCGTATAATCCTTATTAGCTCTTGTTTTACAGCACATTTAAAAAAGTGATTATCTATATGAAATCTATAGTTTTGATTTATTACTGCAATGAGGAGATTAGTGTTGTAAATGCAAGAAGCAAGTTATAAAACTTTATTTGCTGGACAAAAGTTTTTNATTTTTGCATGAANATTTTTAACTGCTTGCTTCATTCACCAATTTGCTATAGAATTTCAAACAGGTGTTATTGAATGGTGNAGTTCATCTGAATAGTTGAATTAAAAAAAGGACGAGTGCTTTTGAAAGTTTGTTTATGTAGCGTTTCAAGCAGTGAGTGTTCTGGAATAAATGGTTTCAGAAATAAGACTTTATGAAAGTTGCGTGGTCTGTAGGCTTGGGTTGTTTTGAATTAAAATGCATTTTATATAACTGAAAGGCTAGGCTTGTGCAATGCTGGAAGTTTAGCGCTTTTTCCAATTGCAGTGGTATTTTCAGCATTTGTTTGTATTGCCCAAATGTAGAAAAATACCAATTTTCTACTTACCATTTGGAGATACGAAAATGTTCCCATGTGGGAACGTTAGGAGTATTGCATCACTGAATTTCCACAATTCCAAATGTGCAATAGTGTTATGTTCAATACAGGATAGTTAAGGCGACGTGATCAAAACAAAATATTGTAGTGAGTTCATTCAAGAACAGAAGTCAAGACAATCAAAAGCTTGCATATGAAAGAGCATTAGGAAAATGGCCTGTTGAGCCAGCAATTATCCCAGCAAACCTTGCCTTTGTCTCTGTGCAGACAAACAGTGCACTTGCTGCACATCTTCCTGGTGTTTTTGAGCAAAACTTTGCACCTTCCTTGTTTGACTGAAGCAGGCACATGTCCTTCCCATCAAACCTCGCATCTTGCAGTGGACCAGCTATTCTTCCAACTAAGTTGTGGGCAACTTACATTTGCTGAATTCAGCAAACACTGAGTTATTTGACAGTGAAAGTTCCGTGGAGATGCAGGACAGTATATGCGCCAGCGTGCTACAACTGTTGTGTTGAGTACATTGATCACCAAAGGGAAATATCATTTTTATCCCTGATTTTGGGTCTGTATGATCGCAATCCTTCATGGTATAGGTCTACACCACTCATACCCTTATAGTAGGCATGAATAACATGGAGGTTGCGAAACACTGCAGCTTAGTGTATTCTGCACTCAATGAGTCAGCCTGTGCTAATGGCTCTAGTCTTGTGTGTGAAAATTACTTCCTATACCAACAGCGGAGTTGTCATTCTATTAGCACATGAAAACTTTTCCATCGCACTCCTAATTGGAAGCACTACGCTCCTTCATAGTGCGTTTTGAGACAATCATTGCGTTTGCTGCTCCCACAATTACGTTATTTCGAAGTGTTCCTATTTCGAGTAGGTATTTTATGCACACAGCTGTATTACATTTGCTTTATTTGAGTTTTAGTTTGGGGGTTGTTGACCACTGTGCAAAATGAAGGGGTATCTGTCAATTCTGCACAGTGTCCATATTTTGTAACCATAACGGGTTGGCTTCACTAAAATGAACGTCTTTGCACTGTGGTGGCCATGGTATGGTACTATTGACTCATTAGGGCAGGGGTTCCCAACCTTTTTACGATCTCGTACCACTTGGGCACGCTGTATTGTCAACGCATACCACTTCTTTCAGAATAATTAATTTGGTCGAATCTTGGTTGTTTCAGAAGAATGACATACATTAAAATAACAATGAAAGTCCACACTAAATTTAATGAGATTTTTGTTTACCTTCCACCAATTTGTTGATGCGTGGTGTAAATTTGCTAACAGCGCATCAAAAGTCATAATGATACAATAGGAACAGCAGGCTATAGGAAAATTTCTTTAGAAACAAAACCCGATACATGAACTAGAAAGCTGTGAATCCAGGTTTTTGTGAAAAACTGGAAGTCACGAAGTTACTTGCGTACCACCTGGAAGACCTTTGCATACCACTAATGGTACACATACCACAGGTTGGGAATCCCTGCATTAGGGCTTTTCACATGACGCTTTAAGTGAGCTCATTAGCTGACTTCTCTGGTCACATGACATGATTACTGCTGAATCACCAAATGCTTGAGTGATCGAATGAGCTATCGGGAAAGTGAGCACAACACGCTCGTAGTTGCTTGGTTCATAAGTGAACTCCCTGGTAAAAGTGTGTTCGCAAAGCAGGCTCCTCAGGTTTGGCAGTCGTTACAACGTCTGCATTGGTTGCATGATGCAAGGGTGAATTTAAATCATGTCTGCTGTTTTGAAATGGTGCAACGTGTTGGTTTTAACTTAAAGTTTTGCAATCCATATTGTAGTAATAACAACATCAAACTGCTGTGTGACTGTGTAGTACAGTGAAATTCTGTATGCTACATAGCATTCATGGTTGTGCTGTTTTGTACACTAGACTGCTGTTTCACTGCAGTTTTTGCATATTAATACTCTCCACAGAAAAGTTATGTTGCAATTTGCATACAAAATCAACGGCCTAGTAGCCTGTATAGGCTAATTGCTGATGGTGGTTTGCCTCAAAAGTACTGTAGAACACACAATGTGATTTTGTATCTGGTTCAAAAACAAACCCAAGCGATATTCGATCTTCATGTTATATTTGTTGGTTCATTCAGTCCTTGTTGTTCCGTTCCATCTAATCTTTTGATGAAAACATGAAAACAGACTTCTGTAGCATGTTGTATGGGTTTAATAACTGTACATGTGTGCGCAACACCCAGCATGAAACTGATCACAATTTTTGGATCGAGCAGTCATCACCTTACAGAAATATACTACCAACATATTATAAGAGGCTAAAGTATCCCCATCAACAGCAAAAGTATACCTTGTGAATGTAAGTCAAAATTCTGAAGTTCTTTAATTGTGTGTAGGAAAAAGAAGTTCTAAAATGATTTACTGCACAAGGAGTAACCTGATTATTTACCCACCTGACCTTTGACTAGCTTTATTTTCTAGCAAAACTTGCCTTTTAAAGCTAAATATTAGCAGTTCACATTTGTTGGGTCTGTCAGTGCCTGTATGGCCAAATGTGAGGCGACCAGTCGTCCAGGTTTTTGGGATCGCGCCCCGATCGGTTGCTCACTTGTTTGAGAAAACAAGAACGGCTTCTGGCAACAGAAAAATGTCAGGATTGTGGAAGTATGTGGAATAACGCGCTAAAGTGACGAAGAACCTAGAAAATCTTCCTTTCTAATGTCGAAAAATGACGAGGTCAATTTTATGCTCTTCGTTTTCTGCGAAACTTCAACTTTTCGTCAGATATGGATCTTGCACCTGCTATTTGGCGGAACCTTTAAATAGGCATAACCGTTATGTGAAAGTTTCACTGAACTTACACAACAGCCCGGTTGGTGTCACCCTAGCTACAGCGTATTCATGTCTTGGTTCCAATACAGTTCGTTTTTTTACAGCAAATCTTGACTGTCTGCAAAAGCTTTAGAACGTTGCATTTTTGTGGAGCAGTAGTGGATTCGAATCCCGGTCGGGTCACACCAAAGACTTGAAAAACGGTACTTTAGCGACCTGTCCATCATCGCCATCCTCGTGCTCGCATTAAAGGGTAGATGCAAAGGGAAACTTCATGCCCGGTGCTGCCACCTGTGCAGCGTTCACTGCTACAGTAGCAGCGCGGTCCACGGCGCAGAGTAAGCGGAGATGGGGTTACAGTTCACTCGTGACACTCCACAGCGACTCAGCGAGTATAATGAATCTTTCTTTACCAGTTGTGAATGGGATTACATTTGGTGGTTACTATGGTATTAACATTTCACAACTTATAATTCTGGAAAAAATTAAATTTTCTAAAAAGACTCCCCTTGAACGATTTTGTATATTACAACAGTTGAGATACCATAACTCAAATCAAAAAATTTGTGAAATTCTGGTAAAATTGTCACTTGCAGCCTACGTTTTTCTGACTGTTTTTCGGATGCATTTCTCGCGTCGCAGTAGTAGCTGTTTTGTTCATCTATTTTAGTAAACGGTTGAAACAGTTGATTGACTTGCTAATTTTTGTTGCAGGGAGCAGTTGATGGAATTGTACTGCGCTCGTCAACGTCGGGCATTCACCAGAGGCACTAAGAGAAAACATAATGCATTGCTGAAGCGCTTGCGCAAGGTAACCGGCTTTCATGGATTAGTTTTCTCTTTTTATATCTTACAGTGGGTGCCAAATTTCAACGTGATGTCTTAAACAACTTTCAGTATGGAACATTTGTCGAAAAATAATGAGAAGCTTTCGCGAAAGCTTTATTATATTCTTAGTTTTGCGTTATTCCGCATCATCAGCACGTTCAAGCATAGCCGTACAAGACAGAGGACAGGGAGGGCGGTCACTCCCCCCCCAGGTTGCTGATATTTGGGAAAACCCTCTACGTTTTTGGCAAGGAAGTCCAGTACTTTATATTTACCAGTTAAAAGTTTTCTGTGATATAAAGTAGTTTTAAGCCAGCAATCGATTGATTTGAGTTTTTTCAAACCAACGCAAACAATTGCATGATGCGTTTTTTTAGAAAATATAAAAATAGAATCCGACATCGATTCTCTCGACACCTCCTGTACAGTGTTGCCAGATTTGTTATATTTTTTGCAACAATATTCATTATTGGTAGGATAAAATAATTTCACTTCACCCCCCGAATTATTGGGGCTCGTACAGCTATGCGTTCAAGTGCTGCGTGTATCGGATGTTGACGTTGTTGCAAACATCAAACGAGGTCTAAAAAGCTGTGTGGAAAAAGCCAAAGAACAAAGATTTTTCATGTCTTGTTGTGGAGCTTGTGCAGTGCACACATAGGTAATATCAACGTTGCCATTTAGTTTGTAAATGGCAAGTAGGTGTCTTGTCATCTAATCCAGGGGTCTCCAAACTTTTGTCAGAGGGCCACATACGCTATAACACAATAGTTCGAGTGCTGGACATCTTGCGTAATGTGACTGTTTCGGGATATGTGGCATTCTATGAAATCAATAAATTATTTCGTAAATGTATTATTTTCTCTTGTTGGTAATATCTTCGCGGGCCGGATAAAATCTTTTCGCTGGCCGTAGTTTGTAGACCCCTGGTCTAATCTAAAAAACCTATTATTATCTAATCACGTGATTTGGCTATAAAAGTAGCGTGTTGTTGCGTCATGTCAACTCAGGCGAAAAAGAACGCTGCTCCAATGGAAAAGCCAGATGTGGTGAAGACTCATTTGCGAAACATGATCATCGAGCCTGAGATGGTTGGCAGCATGGTTGGAGTGTACAATGGCAAAACATTCAACCAAGTTGAAATAAAGGTAAACAGTCATGTGTTTACTTTCCACGGCTTCGATGTGATGAAAGTTCTTGCGATTGTTGTATTGCGCCGCGGCCTTCGGCTTTCCCGAATGAAGCACGAAGCCTCGCGTCTGGAAATTCTGATTGCTCTCGACCCTCTCTCTAGACTAGAGAGCATATACTGAACCACTGAACTGAAAAGCTGTAAAAATTCTTCATAAGCTATCTGGAGTGCAGCTATGCCGAACTCAAGCACGTCAAAAGAAAAGTGTCAGAAACACGAATATATACCTTTTAGAAATAAATTCAGCGAAGTGCCACAAATATCGAACGATAAAATCATGCGCCTTATACTCGTAAAGCGTGTGAATCGACTGGTAATGCCTGTCGGATCACGTTGGTCCAGTCCACGAAATCGTTGAAGAGGCCCGTCTCCTCGTGGCTGTTTGCAAACACAACCGTTAAATTTTGGCTTCGACTGAAGCATATTCTGATCAAGAGAGATTAGGAATTCAAAAGAATAGGTCCTCCCATTTGCTACGACGGATGAGCATATAAAACGTACCCCGTATTTAAGTTGACTCTTGAAAATGAAACACGGTACTTCCTTGTCCTATCTGTTACCGCTTATTTGCACAAATTCAACGAAAAAAATCTTGTTCGAGTTTCTTGATGCTGCTTCAAATTAAAATAAATGTTTCAAAGAATTTTGATGTTTGTGAGCATTCAGGTTTAGTTTTATTATACTCGCTTTGTACTTCCCGGAGTGTCACGAGTGTTTGCGCCGGGCCACGCGGCTACAAAGTTCGTGGTAAGTGCTGCGTTGGAGACAAGTCAATGGCCGCACTGCGCGTGTATCTTTCAATTGGACCCACCCATTGACGCTGAGCACGAGGCAAGCCCGTTGTTTTAGTTTTCATCACGTACCTTACCAGCTTCAGTGGCGCATGTTGAACCCACTGTACTACTCATCCAGTGCTTTTAAAGGTGCGAATCACGTAAAAATCTTTCAAATGGAAGTTAATGCTTGATTCGATGGAACTGATCGTCAGTCGCTCCCTCGAAAAAGCCCAGGTTTCTATGAACTGACTGTTAAACTGCTGGCGTGCTTCACCTTCATGCGCGTTCTACACTGAGTCTTTATTTTCAGCCGGAGATGATCGGTCGCTACCTTGGCGAGTTCAGCATCACCTACAAGCCAGTCAAGCACGGTCGACCTGGTATTGGCGCCACGCACTCGTCACGTTTCATTCCTCTAAAGTAACGTCGTTTAAACGTTTCGCCAATAAACAGTCATCGACGAATTACGGTTTGCTTTTGGCAGCGCTGCAGGCATAATGGCAATACAAGCTTTTCAGATACGTTCCGAAAGAATGCACATTGCAATTACTGCCTGCAAGATATTTGGAAGGGTAGTTTCAAGATTACGAAACTGCTGTACGTAGTTCAACGCGCACAGGCGTTAGCATGCGGGTAGAAGTTGTTCCAGGGGGGCGGATACCGTTTGCCCCAAAATTTTAACATTGCCCAATGTCTGACGTCGGCTTTAACTTAGTTTATTGTGGAACGTGAATCTGCATCGTGTGATATTCGAAGAAATTTCCGCAATTTTTCTCTGAAAATATGTAAAGCAAAAAAGGTTCATCGATTTTTGTTTACTGGAAATGCAAAATACGTCAGCACCTTATCGTTTTCGAAGTACAGTAGCATCTCCGTTACGTCTGATTTAACAACTTGGATTTTGCTACTGTCGCTAATCTGTCCGCCCTGATACGTTTTCTTTTGCCCTGAAAATTTATAACAAACGTTGCTATCGTTTGCTTGATTTCGACAAACCCTTGCAACACAAGGCTGGTGATCGTTTTCCCCAAACCCTGTCTCGACGCTGCTCATAAGCGCATGGACGTCTTCAGACGTTTTTCGTTGAAAGGGCCACATTCATAAATGCAATGCAGTCCGTTGTACACTTGCTCCGAAAGCTACGAGGACGCTCGAAGAGACGAACATACTTTGCCTGAACGACTTTGTCACTTGCAGCCAAATATCAGCAAAGGTAGTTTGTTACACAAATTCTAGAAATTTCCAAAAACCTCAACGGAAAGTCAACCACGATTTCAACCAAAAATGAATTTTTGCCAAAAAAGCACTGAAATGAGGGCCTGCACTACCTAGCGCCCTATTCTGTTCGGTTAAATATGTGTAGCACGTGGCGAAAAATGCAGTTCTCCCTACACGGGGCTAATTTTGTTTATGTGCAATAAATAGATAGGTGTCTTCCTTGTCAAAGCTATGTCAAACAAAATATTTCTGCTGGGAACTCGGACCTGCCTCTCCGAAACGGTGCAGAGCAAAAATTTCGGTGAAGTACTTGTAACTGGTGAAGCTTGCCGAGGGAGGTCAGTCAGTGCCTCAGTTTAAAAAGCTAAAGCAGTGGTCCTCAACCTTTTCGCAACCGCGGACCGTTCAACGCTTGACAATTTTACCGCGGTCCTGGCCAAATAACTCATCTGACTATTTCCAAAATATTCACTCTGTTTCACAATGGGCTTCCTAAAAGACGTCTCGCACTTCGTTGTTTGTGCATTCGGTAGCGGCGAACCGAGAACACAAATACAGACGAAAAGCGCACAGGATATCTGACAACCGAACCCAGGGGGCTTGTCGTTTTTCAGCTTTTCTGGACTAATCATTGTGCACTGTGCAGATGCGAATTAAAAAGGGGTTATTCGTTAATTAAAGCTCATTAATGTTATCCGGAGATGCGTGCATGACACCTTAAAACTCAAAGGTGCCGTTCCTCTTAAAAAACAAATTGATTAAAACCAGAGGTGCGAAGAGGCCACTGTTAGCAAGTAATCAGTGACTGACGACGTGATTGACCGGGCCCTCCCGAACAAAATTCCTGGCTGCGTTTCTGATTAAACCATTCAGGGACCATTCCTTATATCAAATTTTCCACTGAGGAAGATCGCGGTGGAAGAAGCTCTGGAAGGACTCGCGAAATAACTCACGGTTTCCAGCAATCTCAGATAGTTCCATAACGTGTTGATAGCACAGTCGAAACACAAACCGGGAGGATCGAGGCGAGTGTGCACAACAAACGTTTCATGAAGTCCGTGGATATTGTATAGTTAAGTTACAGGAGTGCGAGTGGTTCAACCATGCCCTGGAAGTCTTTGCGCATGCGCTTCTACAATAAGAATTCAATGAAGGAAACAGTTTCTCTACTTTCGCCACAAGAGCAAAAACGTTTATCAATGTCTCGTTTATTGCAGATCTTTATTGGATAGCGAAAAACGAACACAAAATGAAGCGAAGAGTTTGGCTGCTACACTACAACCAAATAGTTCGTCAAATATACAGTCCCGTCGCCACGGGGGTACTTTGGTGGGCTTAGCCCCCAAATTGCGATATGAAGCACTATAAATCAGTGGCGTTTTTGTCAAATTTTAGAATGTCAATCGCCCCAGCACAAACTAAAAGCCCACTTTTTGAAGATTTTCTGGCGACGGTTCTGCAACTACATTCAATGAAGACTGCATTTCACGGCTTATAATTCATGAAATAACGTTTCGCCGTCTTGTTTTGCACAGAAAGTTGCTACACAGATGTTGCAGGCATGTGGAAATCTTTCCAACATCCCCGCCCTGCTTTGGACGTTGGGTGCGAAATCGCTTCAAATAGCTAAATGAAAAAAAGGTCGTGAAGCTGTGGAAAGGTTTCTTTTTCACAGTCGATTATCAGACATTGAAGGGCAACAGTAAGAAATAACACAGTGGCTTTGAACTTATTTCAGGAAATCAGTCATATTTGTTTATAGTAACGACTTTGAATAATTCTCAAAACCCCTGCGTAAATAAAGATCTACTTTCTAGAAGATTGCTTTGCTGGATGAGCAATTTTTACTAAGTAGATCTTTTCCATGACTGCCATTTACTATTACCTGCCTCATTTAAGCCCTACTTCAGACGTGAGTGGCTAAATGCTACCTGCCTCTCAACGTTTTAGCAGATTAATATTTTTCTGAGGTTATATCAGCGAAACAATTACTTTTTTGAACGAACTAAGAAGCACGCACAGGATCTCCTGAGACAAAGTGGGGAAGATCAATGCCGGGAACCTGTTTCATTCAGAGTTTGGTGTGCACTGACGTGAAAGTTCGCATGCACTAAAAACTACCGAAACGATGACGATGTTTTTGAAAAAAAATTCTGGAATGCTTACTCTGGATCGCTAATCCTGCGTTTTTGTCACACGAACTGTAACCCCGGGTAGATTTCACCCGTTATTGAAAAATAAAATAACACTTTCTTTCAATTAGAGTTGATTACAGAAACTACACTGGAAATGTAACTCTTATTCCGTGGTTTGTGCACTAATCAAGTTACTTTGTACTTTAATTTGATGTTGTTACTGATGAAAAAGAAAACCACACCTGACCGGGTGGAAATCACCGGTTGTTATTACAGAGAGAAGATACGAAAATCTAATATAAAAACGCTCATGAAAAAATATACTGGAGTTGAAGAACCTCTCCTGCTCCATGCTGGTAAGGAAGCACGCCCTGAGTGAATTGCAGCCCATTATTGCCACAAATACAGCCCTATATCACACGAAAAAAGAACTCACAATAACTATAACGTCGGGTGATTTTCACCTGAAACCGTTAATGGTAAAGTGCAGACAGCGAGCAGTCTGACAAACAGGTGCAGCTACTGATGTGTGGAGGGCGCTCATGCGCTTGCCTGCGTGTGAACCACGTGGCCACCTCACGTGACTGGGTTGACTCCACCCAGAGTTAGCGATTCAGGTTTGAGATAGAGTTTTTTGTGCTGACTAATTGACGAATTTTCCTTGACTTACAAGCAGCGAAAAAGTAACCAACCGGTTACCTAAACGGCGTGCACAAGCCATGTGGTTGGAACCTAAATCAGTTGCCAAGGAATATACACGTGAGCGTCAATCGATCGGCAAGTCCTGTGCATGGCGTCCAATTCCAATTCGCACACTGTGTTAGTCTTCGAAAGACGACATTAGTAAAAGAAACGGAATCCAGCTTATGTAGAACCAAACAATGGCAGCAGGTGATAACTAAAACATTTCTTAGTTTAAGAGTTTTTTTTAATTCACCCTGTGTAAAGATTTCGCCATGTTCGAGCGTGATAATCACAAAACTGAAATCCACACAAAAGTCACCATCACAGAACGTTTACCTGACGATCAAGTACAATCAAGCCAACTGGTCTGTACAGGATTGCGTCATATAGTGATACCCTGTTGGTAATTCGTGAAAAATCAGCAACTACTGATAGATCGCCGTCACCAGTGAAACTTGGAACAAAGATTTCACTTAGAACTCATTCGAAAACTTGATTATCGNAGACGAGACACCGGACGGTTGTAGCGATTTCGACTAGAGAATGTATTTCATCTTAAGTGANNGAATGCTGGCATGTTTCTCCAGTGGAGACCTTATACCTATTCTGAGAAAGAGTTTAGTAACAATACTGCTGCCACTTACTGAGCCTAGCGTTGTGGTTGTTTTTGAAAACACTCAGTATTCCCGTAGAGCAGGGTTTCTCAACCAGGCCCAGGAGGCCACGCTAAGACCTCTTCCCAATTACGTTAACAAACATTTTTATTGGTGGAGCAGGGGGCCATGGGTGTTGAATGTCTCTGAAAGGGGGCCACGAACCATGAAAGTTTGATAAACACTGCCCTAGAGCGACAATCCAATTGTATAGCATATGGGCCAATAAATAAGGACAAAATTATTCAAAACACATTTGCTGACGCACGCCAAATTATCCATTACAATTTCACCGCGTAGAATTAAGATGCTGTTATTTGTGATGCAACTACTGCAAAGTGTCTAGATGTTTAACTACTCAACGTTTTTTCATTCACATTTAAGTCACGTTTCCTTGAAACCCGGAACAAGATTATGACAGCCGCGTCTACAATATAGTTACGCGGATATACTCTTTCGTCATCTCAGACCAAGATGGCTTGGACCAGCAAAAGCGAACACCTTTCAGCAGAGCGTGATTTTTTATTGTTATGCCACAGCAATCCGCCACTCACCGTATACATCAGCTATGGAGTTTCAGNGTTATCAAAAGTAAACAACTATNAAGTTTGACCTAAAAATATTGCTGTGGGACATATGGGCAAGTNACGCTTTAGCTTATATTCCTCAAAAAATCTAACTGGAGCTCAGAGCACTAGTAGACCTGCACCGTTGTAGCCGATCGCTTTCGTTTTCCGGAAAATTTTCATCCTCGGTCTTAGAAGAGAGGTCAGGAGGTGGTGGAAAATCTTCGTCGATATCCACTGTACTCAACATAATAAGAGACTGAGACTTCCTTTTCTGAAGAGCATTCGGTTGCTCTGCAAGCATTTTTAATTTTGCGTTTGTCCTTAAAAGTTGCGTTCCGACGTCTTTTTTGCTGCTGGTACTTCTAACAGATATCGGTGAGCTGAGCTCTTGATCTGCTTCATCGGCAATAGAGCCGTTCACACTACTTCCACGCGATGCCGCCGGAGAGTTCGCATGAGACGAAACCGGAGTAACTGGCAGTGATTGCGAGTCTGTACTCAGTTGTAGGGCTGGCTTGGCCGCTTTGGAAGGAGGCGGTGGCGGCACAGCGGGCGGCGTTGCATTTTCCTGTGAGTCGCTGCCAATGTTATCTGGTTTGTCTGACTTGCGGGTTTTGTCTTCAGCTTTTGCGGATGAGGGTGGTGGAGGTTTTATGGCGGTGGTCGGGACGTGCCCACGTTTTGTTGCCTCTGTGAGAAAAAGAAGTACTCCCCTTAACAGGTTGTTTCCAAATCCGTTGCACATTCCCGATAGCAAATGCACATTAAAGCACAGTGCACTCCTATGAACCAGGAATTTGTGGTACAGGTGATGATTGAAGTGACGGCCCTGTTACAACTCGCATGCGCGTTAGTTCCACAGCTGAAAGGCGATAGGTTTTGTTACGAACCGCACAATCGTGTTTACAAAAAGTCGCAAAAATGGATTTTACGATGACGTTGAGCCTTGAAACAAAAAAGCAGTGGCACGGCTAGGTTGTTATTTCCTTTCACCTGGTTAAGAAAATAAATGCAAAATAAGTTTCACCTATACTTTGTACGACCATAGGTTTTCCACTTGTGTGTGCAAAACAAGCTTATGTCATTCTGTAAGTCTCGAAAACTGTTTTCGGGGCAATTGATCGCTAATAAAAAATGTTTAGCAAGAAAAATCTGCGTTTGCGCATCTCGCACACAACAAGTGTGATAACAAGTGGTGTCTTAGTGAACAATCCGACAGCTACCCTTCATCTCCCCAGTTATGATTTCACATACGCTTTGCAAAATGCACACAACACTTGCTCGTGCGCTGACTGCGTTTTCCTTATTTGGCCAAGTGAGTTACGTCACTTCCTCAGTGAAATATTGATTCGCTTGGACGCCCACATAACGCCAGTGCCGCACGTTTGCTGTGATGAAAACAATGAACACGACAACGGCTCCTACTGACTTCACAATACCAATACACCTTTTGCTAAGGCACCTGTTGCACAGCATTTACGGCGGTCGTAAATCCATAATGCTTAGTTACAGATGACAGCGATGCATCACATGGTAAACAACGGTTTCAAACGGGATTCTAGCTCGTGTTTTTTCCATTTTAAAGGCTTTGTGACGTGGTAAAGGATATCAAATGAAGGTTCCTGCNGTTTCGTCGCAAAAATAGGCAACAAGTCATAACTTGTGCAAACATCTTGCCATTTTATGGGCGAACAGTTATAATCGTCATCATTTTTATTAGTGGAAAAATAAGAGAAAGCGCAAATCCCGTATGACGGACGTCATAAATTTCCTGCTCGAGCACTAAAGTTATCGCTCCGTTCAAGCAATACCACATTTTAGCCGTCGGGTCCCCCATCTTGCGATTTTAACGCTTAGGCTTGAGGCACGTCAATCGGTCAAGCTGGCTGAAGCGATAGTGACACCAAAGTCGGACGGGAAGTGTCATGGGAATAAAATCAGCGGCTGGTGCAACTGACTCACCGGCTTTCTTTTCTGGTTCCGTGCTGATGTCCAAAGATATTTCGCATACAGTTGCCTGAAAATGATGTGAAACGATTAAGTACGGTTGGCAGCGGCGAACACGAAAAAGGAAGCGGTCCGCACGGGCCATACTAAAAATAACTTGCTGAATTTCCAACACATTGACATGACTTTTATAAGGAAGCATAGAAGCTAACTGATGTCATGTCGATACGATGAACGTGTAACAACGGAGGAAAAAGATGCACCTCAAACAGTTTCAACTTGGTGGGTTTTCGAAAAAACACTATCAAACGATGAAAGGCGGTACGGCACACTTCTAGGGTATATCTTAGGAAAAAATGCGGCTTGGATTAACAAAAACGTGCACAAGTTTCCAGCTGAGGCACTTCAGGAAAAATGGATGAGGTTTAACCTTAAATCAGGAGTTTTCTCAGAAAAGGACTGCAACGCTCATACATATCACGACATCATTCGGTCCCGTTTCTAAAAAGGGTTATGTCTGCAGAAGTCGTATTTCACTTTCAGGCATGAATCTCGATATCAGAAACAAAAATGTGACGACAATATTTGTTCCGTTATTGTTGCTTCCACGACATTTCAAGACTTCCAAGTTTCCCTCTATCATGGTATCAGAAACAACAACATTTGTGTATTCAAAGCACCTTGCGGAATGCCTTTTGCTAATACGTCAAGGCATGGCTATTGGGAGGCGAGACAGTTTGGCGACAAAAATCGACGACTCGGGTGGCTACAGATGAGTGTGGATCAGCTGTATTACTGGCTGTTACAAATTGCCCTTCAGTCAAATGTAAATGGCGTCAAATGCCTTTGGTTTGCTGTTTCTTGGGTATCTACAACAGATTTGATGAACAGCGTTAAGCTTTAGTGGCAAAGATGACGAGACAATCGAATGCCTGCTCAATACCTGTCCCGAGATCTAGTGCGGCCTAGTAGTGGATTACAAGCAGTGGCGTAACTGACGGAGGGCAGAGGGGTGAATAGCCCCCTGGAAAGCTAAATGTAAACACCGGACTCCCGATTAACTTAGATTTCGGTTTTACTATTCTTTGGTTTTCAGTATAAGTTGTTTTGTTTGCGTTTTTCGGAGTATTTTCCGGTGATTGAAGGTTTTAGTATAGCCATCCACACCCGGATTCACCATCATTTCTCAATTTTTCCTGAGTGTTGGCTAGTGGGTCCCCTACAGCTAAATTTTTCCCCTGGCTCAAACCTCTAAGTTACGCCACTGATTACAAGACCTCGCTCAAAGTCAAACGATGAAGAAATGGCAAAGCCTAACTGTGATGGGCGAAGACTGCCGACAAGAAAGTCTTTTTGGAATGTGAGGTATTTGTGTTCAAATAAACACGCCAAATTCGAATTTCCTTTAAAACAATACACAGTTTACCAACCCTGTTGCGGATGTGCTGTCGCGTTGGTGGTCGTCGCCTTGCGGCAGGTGGCTTCGCCCGGGCCTTGGTCACATGTTCCAGATCCTCACCCACTCCCTGCAGTTTCAACAGAATAAATTCCTTTTAAGAATTTTCCACTGAAAAGGAGGGTTACACTGGATGATTCAAACCGCGATTCAGATGGGTGTTGCAGGCATGTGGTACGTTTTTTCCCAAAATTTAATCAAAAACCTTTATGATAGGTACATTTTTTCTAGTCACAAACCATTACAGTAGTGACAACATAGTTTGAAGGCTATACGTCACTTTTTCGTATCTTGCTTACTTGAGATTCATGAACTCCATGCTAAACTTTAACAAGCTGTCTTTGTTTCTCAACACATGCAGCTATGGCTCGAATATTAATTTTTTTAACTAAGAAAAAATCAGCAAATTTAAGACTTAATTAGTCATCTTCAGGAACGGAGTTGTTAGAAAGGTCAATGATACGCAGAAAGAAAGAGCTTCAAGTAGATTTTTTCGGTTACGAAAATTCAAAATGTTCAGTTTGCGAAAAGCTTTGACGGTGCTTTGCCTGAAAACCTTAAAAGAGACAAAGACTTTTTCAGGGCGATCATGCTGACGTGGGAAGCCACAAATCAGTTACGACCGATCCTGCTCATAGCGAAATCACCAACAAGGCAAGCTCTGAAAACGTAGGCTCAAGACGGACCGGCACAGGCATAGCATGTTTACGATATAGTACAACACACAGCATTGTGAAGACGCCAGATTGGATACCTGTATAAAGTGATGCCCCTATTGTTTAAGCCTCAACGGCACATACTTCGTGTGCTTCGCTATTTCCATGATTAGGCAATGACCAGACACCGATTATACCGTAAGAAGTTAAAAACAGCGAAACACTTCTTTTCAAACACCGATAGTGATATGGATGTGGGCCACTACCCAATCACGTTCAAAGCCTATCAGACGCAAAACGGACTTCCAATCTACCAGGCTCGGCTCATAAACCAAAGTTGAGTGCTTCAATTCACAGAGAAAATCACGCTTGGATCGCTGGAAGGCGATGAGACAGAATTAAACCTACCCAACCACCTACATGCATGAGCAGAGCGAACAAAATAACTCCTTGAATAAAGGAGACATTGCTACAAAGCAAGTGATTGCGTATGATGATGGTTCGTCGCTTTGTTAACGAACACTTTCGAAACTGTTTGGAGTACTTTGATATACCTTTGTTTTTTAATACAGTATATTTTCGCCAAAACCTTTAGCAAAGTCGGCCTTAATGCTACAAAGACAGAACATTTTAACAAACAGCTAATTTTATGGTGTGGGCGGAAAAGTACTCTCTTGTTAATTCCAAGCAAACTTGTTTAAACAGCACAGCGCCCACAAATGATATTTATGTAGAAAACCATTGCTGTTTGAGATATCCATACAATGACCCACCAAGAAATGAAAAATCAGAAATTTCACGATTTATAAGAAATTTTTTTCAGATACACTCGAAACAGGTAGTATTGAAGTTTGTTTTCATGTAGCATGCTTTTGACTTTTCAACTTCGAAAGCACTGATTGGATAGATGATTCGGGATACTAAGAAAAAGCATTAAGATCTACGCAAGTGCTTCTGTGTCACGTGCGACAAACACTTGTTTTTAACGCAATGGATTCTACCCAAAATCGAACAAATTGGAAAATTCCTAAATTTTTTGCTTGCCACGCAACTTTCCTCAGCAGGTGTGGTCAGCGTCGATATTTTGTCGATCAATCGGTCATTGCTCAACCAAGCTTTGGCACAACGTTTCACAAACCGTCGACCGCGTGTTTTCAGCAGTAACAACCTTACTTGCATGAATGGTGCATCAACTATTGCCTGACTTTGCTATAGCTATAGGGTGGTGCGTCTTCCCGAACCAGCCTCAGAAAACCATCAAAGGTTGCGAATAACGTCATCAGAGACACGAGAAGACCATAATTTTCAAAAACAGCTTACTCCACTACCACAGATGCAGTATGAAGGGTGTGCAGACAATTGAGACCACTCATTTGAGAACACGTTAATTTTAGACCTGTTGGTTTGCGACTAGTTCATTTGAAAACACATTCACGTGAGTCTCGTTTTATCCTGTGATTGTTTTGACCAACGCAAAAAGACTTCTCGTTTCTCGTCTTTCATCTCTCAGTTAAAAATTGAAATTGTTGCGACGCCTCGATAAAGCAAACGGGCAGGAACGCAAAACATATAATTCTTTCACTTGGTCTAACAAAATGATATTTCAGAGGTGCAACGCTCCCTTCCAAACCCGAGGTATGAAGAGATTTCTGGCCTCTGCGGTGTTTCAAAGTGCAAGTGCATTTACAACCCAGCGTGAATCACCTTGGACACGGAAGGGCGTAACCTTGCAAAACTTCAAATGAAGAATCAGCTTGCAAAACTTCAGGTCTCCCGCAAACAGAGGGGGGGTCCAAGGGGGCGACTGGGACGATCTCTCCGTTAAACCTACAAAATTAACTTTTTCACCATGATTTTTTTTAATTCGGAAAACAGCATTCGCGATACAAGGTCATTTTGCCGTCCATTGTTTTGTCACAGCAGTGTTGTGAAGTATACTTCATCTGTCTTACAGTAGTGAATCCGTAATGAGACATGACTGCTAAATATTACTGAAATCGCCGCCCCCCCTAAACTTACTGTCTGGATCCGTTCCTGGCAGCAAATGTGTGGAAAGTAGATCATAAAAATGTGATTCAAAATAAATCAAAATAGTTTCACTTTAACATGGCGTAAAATTAATGTGATCTCAAATGAAAGTCCCATGTGAATGTGATCTTGAATGAACAGGTCTCAAAAGAACGTGGTCTCAAATGAAAACATCTATAATGAATGTGGTCTCAAATAAACGAGGTCTCAAATGAATTGATCTCGATAGTCATGGAACCACTATGAAGATAAAACAATACATGCTTTCGTGGCCATGAAAAGAAGACGAATGGCGAACATTAAAAAACAATCGTATTTGACCGAACGTAAAACCAGATGTAACGTTTCACTCACCACTGGCGCACTGTAAATATTTCTCAACTGTGCACCAATACGTGGAATAATTGCGTCATCTGTTTGCATGCAAATTTTTAAAAATGCATGAGATGCCGCAGAGAGCATGGAACACAAAGCGGCATACAAGGGCTAGGCATCACACATGTTGACAAAGCTGCAGCGAAAAGCTTTGGAGTGTTATTGCACGACAAAAACAAAATCTTAATTTGAAAAAATAGCAATACCACTCATACCATTCGAGCAATAGCAATGGCTTCGTTGAGTTTCGAAAACCAACGTTCGTATTCGGTTTCTGTGTATGCGTAGAGCATTTCACGGTGTGCCTGAAACACATGCAAACAAACTTTTGCTGGACCACCTCAAGCAACATAGAAATTTGAAAGTTGTCAGGCGCAGGACGACTGCTTTGTTGGAATTGCTAAGAAGCTTCGCGACACCGCTTTAAAGACATCTGTGTTTACAACATCAAAGAGAAATTCTGCTCTGAGCCTGGTGGGCGAAATTACGTGATAAACTAAAACTTTTTTATTAGATTCTCATCGTCGGCACAATGTAACAAATGGGGTTTATATTGGGAAATAGTACTCAGAGCTTTCATGCTGTAAAAACGTTATAAATTTTAACAATGTATTCAGCAGTTGCAAAGACGAACGAGTTGCCAGTTCGGAGTCAGCATTATATGGATAGACAATCTTTCATCACGTAGTTTGGACAAACTATGCCTAAGTGCCTTATAAGTGTGCTAGTGCTATCGAATCTTTGATCGCTAACATCGTAACTGACTTCAGGCATTTATTGGCTGTATTTTAGACTACATTTCTACGCAAAAAAATACAACGTACGGTAAATGGTCGCTGCAGTTGACCTGAGTGTGGTAAAGATCAAAAAAATATTTTCTCTAAAACGTGTTGATGATCAAGATACTTCTATCACCTGATCAAGGAAATGCTTGACCGGATGAAAGATTGTCACATCTACGCACAAGTTTTTAACTTGAGGGCAACAACTGCATTTGTGCGCTTGAAATATCGCAAAAAAACAGTTTGTTCTAAATATTTCAGAAAATCCTTGTAAATAAACCTGTGAGACAGCTTGGGGACGTTCAGTGACGGCGAAGAACTGCAGAATAAGAAACAAGAGTAACAATAAACCATGGATCGGTAACTTTTACGAGATAATGGCATGTTGAATTAACTAACTAAACTTTTTATTGCCGCAATATCACATTTAACGATGCTTCGACGTTGCTTTCAGCATATTGGAGTCGATGGAACAGGGAATTGCAACGACGTGCAGAGAAGCGGTCAAACCGATGCAACAGGCATCAAGAAAATTTTTCAACTGATTTTAAATTTGAAACGAAAAAATTCTTCAAGCTGAGTAATCCGTCATATTTACTTCTCAAACATTTTCATGACCGTTGTTATTTACGTCCACATTTAGGCAAACACGATAGCGGACAGTAGATAGGACTATTTTGCTTACAGTGGCAACGCAAGTTGTTGACCATCACGTTTGTAATACTGCGAGAATGTTAATAATAAAAGCGTTTTAATTAAAGAATCAGGTGCATTATGTTTCAATGTTGTACTTCCTATGAATCAATAAGCCCAAAAAAAAATTTTTTTTACAAAATGACAAGTCACAACATTCTACCCTATTTCTGGGTAACAAGTGCGTTTCTTCCGCAACCGAACTCAGTTGTAGTTCGAACTTTCGAAACACGTCACAGACTTCACCCATTTTTGTGTCTAGTTGGCCGCTAAATATCTTATAGGCTACAACCGAAAGTGATGCAGTGAAACTGCCAAATGTGGGACACGGCATTTGCTTGAAATGAAATCAGGTTTCGTTCATTTTGGCGAATGGCACATGTTGTTGTACGTATACTGAAAACTTTCGGAAAAAGATAACGAACATCATGGTAAACTACAAGTATCCTCGTATAGCCTACTGGTACGGCAAAAGCAGGGTAGCAAAGACGTCGATTTGCGAATGTATGAAAACCAGCTGTTTTGAGTTGAAGTAAGACAAACGACTTAAATCCTTTGCATAGAAATTCAGGAAATGAGTTAAAAGAAGGTCTGACAACAGTTTCAGCATTTGTTTTTACATTACTGTTTGACATAGTTAATAAACTCTGAGCGTTTTTTAAATGCTTAAGGGATTTCTATGGAAAGTAGATGCTTTCATGGAGCATCAAACTAGTCAAAAAGCTGGTTCTTGGACCAGGTTAGAATTGTTAGTTTAGAATCAATGCTGTTCATATTCTAATTGTTAAATTCCAAATATTTTCGCACAGCCTGTATCGAATGCTGAACAAAGCATTTTGAATATTTTGGCGCTGTAACGAAGAGTGTTCCGCGTCTAACAATGAATAAACTGTATTTAATTTTGGTGAACATAATTTTCTACAAAATGAATGAAGACTTTTCAAAAAGGTTTATGGGTTCTCTGCAGAATACAACCAATATTCTTTAATCAGGGTTCCCACATACTTAAAAAAAATATTTTCCCTACTTTTTCAAAACTAAATTAAANAAGTTCAATACCATTACTTCTCTTCAATTTTCGAATTTCTTAATCATGAAATTCAATTTNACACATTGCATAGCGCTGCGATAATGAAATCTTTTGCCTTCAGTAAAATTCTGCTCAGATACTTCAAATTTCTTTTCCATTTAGAATTTCCATACTT
>JGI24159J19872_10002011_pt1 | contig 23571 bp, 16 predicted proteins | sample Ectturendosymbi4_FD_19872 | JGI IMG/M metagenome (IMG submission 19872) | reverse complement strand
TTACCAACAAATTGCACTGTTACCAACAAATTGCACTGTTACCAACAAATTGCACTGTTGCCAACAAATTGCACTGTTGCCAACAAATTGCACTGTTGCCAACAAATTGCACTGTTGCCAACAAATTGCACTGTTACCAACAAATCGCACTGTTACCAACAAATCGCACTGTTGCCAACAAATTGCACTGTTGCCAACAAATTGTATTGTTGCCAACCAACTGCATTGTTAACCAACAAATTGCATTGTAACCAGCAAACTGGATTGTTACCAAAGAGTTGTCAGTCCTTGCGACTCGTTATTTACCGTGTCAAGGTTTGTGTATTTGGTGGTTTGTGTATACGCAGATTTGTTTTAAAGGTCAGCTGACACGAAAATCATCAAATGCGATTTTTTGGTGGAATTTGATAAAATATGTTTCCATGAACATACTTGTGAAATTTTTCCGCACAGCGAGCTAAAATGGCCAAGTTACACGCTTTCCAAACATGGGAAATCGGGCAAGCTCTGATTTTGCTCTGATTTTACCCATCAATGAGGTGTGAGTAAATATCTTTTGTGAGATTGACACAAATAATGTCTGTAGAAACGTTGCTTAGCTTACTGCTTGCTGTATATGGCTAGTTTGAGAAGCTGACGAAGTGTAAGACTCTGAAAATGAATTGCCATAGTATTTTTCCGTTTAGTGATTCCATGCAGTATCACTACTTTTATTGGGCGGGATGTTAGGTTGCATTTTGACCTAAGGTATTTTAAAGACCTACCGTTTATATGGTAACACTATAGCTTTAGCCAGCTCACGTATCAGACTCCATATTTCTTGCATTTGTGACATTCAACAAATTGTTAATGCTTACGGCAGTGTTGTTATTAGCTTGCAACACAGTGTGTCTTATGAGTAGGTTAATGCTATTTGCTGCAAGCTGTTGTCTTTTCTTCATACAGACATAACAATTTTAACTTACTAGTTCTCAACGTCAAGAACTATCCTCATCTAAGCCAGCTTCTTCATCTTCAGTGACATCGGTGCCGCTTGTAGGTCCACCAACTTTTGGCTGGTTAGATGCAGGTTCATACGACTGGTATGGCAGCACAGAATTTGGAAAACCCAATTCTTCAGCATCCTGTCACTCTCAAAAAACTTTGCCATTGCTGGGTTTTATGTCGTATAAATACTACAAAGTAATTAGGTCAAGTGGCAATTTCCAACTTTTACTGAAAGAAAATTAAACTCCAGCAAAAACGCGTTGGGTTACGCAGCGGGTCGCTAACGGGACGTTGCAATGCTTCAACGTGAAGTAACGCGCATGCCGCATAGATGTTCTGACATGACGTCACAGTGCCCTGACACAGTAATGGCGGATTGTCGAACTTTGTTTGCTTCCCACAGCTTAACCGCTTAACCAATGTTGATAAAAATTAGTGATTTAGAGGTCGATGTGAGAAAAATTTAAACAAAAAAATGCATGTCAGCTGACCTTTAATCGCGTCAGGCCGTTGGCGCGACACTGTAGTTAAGCAGGCAGTTGTGCAACCAACTCACAAAACAATAATTTCAGTTCTTTAGCTTTCAGCAACGTCGCTGCTGAGACAAAAGACAGTGGTTGGTTACAGGTTTGAGAATCAACCAAAGAAACCATAACCACAATCTCTGTTTGATGTCTTTAACCAAATGAAACGTGGTGATAACTGTCAAACACCTGCAGCCTGGTAAAGAAACTGTTCTTTGGTTGAACTCCTTACAACGTTGGTGGTCCACCTAGAATTTCTACTGGTCCATAGAGAGTTCCATGTGTCCTAAAATTAAACATGCCATTGAGTTCACTGACCTATGTGTAATACAGTTTCGACTGGTTGTTCATGAGGTGTATGTATAGCAGAGTGGTCCATCGGATATATATTTTTGAAAAGATGACCCATGGACCAAAAAAGGTTGAGAACCACTGTCCTAAACATACTAGCGGCGCCCCTCTGCGTTTCCTTTCAAACTTAATCGGACAAGTGCGTTGAAACTTCTGGAATATTGTGTAAGTTTACGTTCCACTCATCAAAAACGTAGATCGTGGTGTCTAAGTAAGTATTTTCGAGATGTAGCTTCAATTGAAATTTCGAGCTTCATTTCGCCACAGTGAACAGCTCCGCAATTTCGTTGACAGATGTGACATGTTAGAATTTGGTGTGACGCACCTCTCTCAGTTCACCGATTCAGTGGTAGTTGGGATTTAGTGTGATACAGCTTCTGACTGTAGTTTGATGCACCTTTTCACAGAGTATAGTTAAACACCATCTACTTGTTTAAACTAAATATTTTTCCAACAAAAGTAAGTTATTTTTATCACCTTGCCGGTAATCGGATTTAGTTTGTTTTGATACATTCCTTTCTTGTCAATATAGTCAAAGCTAGAAAATCTGCAGATTTCCCGGTTGCCTAAAGTTGATCTCCAGCTAGCTCTTGGAGAAATCAACCTAACGCTCATTTTCCAAGACAATAAAATTTCGTCATTAAGAGACGCGTAGAAAATTTCAGCCCTTATGGGGAAAAAATAAGCGCACTTGTGTACATAAGGCCTGACCCGCGCTGTTCATTGTCATTTACAGATAAGCTATTGTAAATTTAACTGGTAACAAAACTGTTTGATCAGCCAGCAACGCATGCGCTACTTCATTACCAAGCATTGTAAACAAAACGTGCTTCACAGCTCATTTACGATCTCGAACGCCGCGGCAGTTATTACGTAACAGAACTAGTTGTTGCAGTGGTTGTTACGCAACAGAAGTGGTTGTTGCGCATGAAACGGTGCGTGTCTGAAATTTTGTTATAGTCATGCTTCCCCCGGTGTAGACCCTCACCCTCATTGTAAGAGTTTTGCGTAATAATTGTTTGCAACTCAAATCTGTCACTAAAAATGTTTTGTGTACTTCGCGATACGTGTCTGAGATTCCCCTCCACAAGCCGTGCTGCTCATTTCAGCTGAATTTTTCGCCGGCCCCACTGCAACAGTTAGCGCTATTCGCTGCTGCACTGTACGTAATGTATTTGCAGGTAATGTTGTAAAGCAGTGGTTTTTTATTTGCTTGTGGTGACGGCAATTGGCGGCAGGCCTAAGCATGAAATGCGCTTCTTGCCGGGGCGGTTGAGGTGAACGCTCTTATCCAAGGAATGTTACGGCGATTCACTCAGTGGCCGTGGGTGGTACACCCAACCTTCCAATCAAGAGGCGGACCGAGGTCCATCTAAGGTGCGCAAATGCGGTGAAATTTCATTCTCGCGCACTCGCAACATTCAAAAACACTGGAAATCACGAAAACAAGGAGAAGCTGTCTGGATTAAATGTGTACTTTGTTCGTACTATGATAAGATTTTAAACTTATTCTAATGATTCACAAAAGTTTGTAAATGTATTCAGGACCCTGCTGACTCAGTCTTAAAATATTCATTCTCATTAAAATAAACACTTTCTCAGTGTAAAATTTTCTCAAGAGGGAACACTGAAGCGGACACTCAACCACTGAGCTATCACCGCCCCGTGGTTCTTAACCCCGAGGACTCCCATCCTTGAAGATATTAGCATGGGATTCCCTCGGCCGCGGTTATATCATAAGGCAAAGTAGTGGTCGTTGTTGTTTGTGCATGTGAGGGTTGGAAGAAAACGCTNTGGCTTTCCTTTTGGGGGCCTTGTTAAGAACCACTGTTTCAAACTTTTTGAAATGCAGTATCCTGTTCGCGCTCATTTACTCACGGTTTAATACTGCGCTGATTTTACGATTATGCTGATTCGTGTGTGTCACGCAACTAGCGGCAGCAACACGGTGAAGCAGGTTGTCGTGATGACACGCACCGTTTTAGGCGTAACAACCACTTCTGTCGCGTAATAATCACCGCAACAAACGATTGTTTTGCCTTGATTTTCCACAGCGCTGTGCTGCAGGTTTGTGACATGTCTCAGTCGCGCTGGCGACCGCGCCTCTCTCGCACGCATGCAGTTGACTTGCTGAACCTTGTCAGTAACGTGTGAACGGTCCCTGCGCCTTTGCTCAGAAATCGAACGCAGGTAAAAAGGAGTCAAACAACAGGAACCAGCTCCACTGTTGAACGGACCGCAGAAGAGAACCAGTGCTGGACGAACGTTGCTCAGCAACCGGTGTCGGTCATTAACAAGAACACTTCTCAAAATACGAATAACGATGAGACAAAACTGCGTTTTTTTCTCACAGAAATGCTCGTATCGCTAACAGGTTACCGCACGTTACCGCTGATTAACAGTCAAGCGCTATTCAGTTCATGCAATGGCTATTTACACAACACGTGCTCGCCGGTTAATCCGCAACTGAAACTATACACAATCAGTTGAGTTACGTTTATACTCGGTTACTGGAGTCCTTTTGAAGTGACCCGAATGGCCCAACTCCTCTTGCTTGGCGTCATGGACCACGCGGCTGCTTTCGCAGGGAATGCTGCACGGGTGGAGGGTCAATGGTACCCGTTAACTGTGCCACTCAGCCAGTCAGCTGAACGGTTACGTATGACTATGTTCACTACAGTGCGTTGTTACACAACGCAGTTACATGCTTTTCACCGATTGGCTGACGTTCTCTGAGTATTGTGACGCAATGCACTTATTCGTATGAAGGGTTGGGACGCCGGAACGGCGGTAGGGGAGGGGGGGCAGTAAAAGACTTGATGGCAATGCAAATTTATGACAGACAAAAAATTCGTTACTAATTTTGCTTGTTTCTGTTCAGCAACGATGTTGACCTCAAAAATAACAGAAATTGTAGAAAACCATTCGGAAGTGCCTAGGTGCGCGAATAGCTGCAATAAATTCGTTTCAATGCGATATTGATANACCATCGACTTGCGTATGATACTTCTAGAAAAAGGTACCTCCGCTCCCGTTTCNCCCTATGAAAGGGCATGGGGGGCAATGCACCCGCTGTCCGGCGTCTCTGAAGGGTATGCGTGGTGCTACGGGGGGGGCGCTTTTTCCAAATAAGAAAAAATCTTGCCTCGGGCCTGGCCTGAAAGGGAGGAGTTAATTTACATGGAATTGTATGTTGGCTGTTGTTGATTAACTGCTGTAGCTGTTTCAAAATTGATGTTAACCCCGCGAAATTTCCTGCGAATGACCCTGATTTAACGGGAATTTAATTCCCAGTTCCCACATTTTTTTCTTGGCGAAGCTCGCGTTGNCAACCTGCGGTGTTATTTTTCAAACAGCTTTCGTCNAAGTCCTATTGTTTTTCAACAGACTCGCCCGGCGTGCCCGCCAGCGCCGCCGCTCAGCANCTCTTCCGCGGCTTCTCGTTCGTCGCCCCCACAGTCGAGGCCGGCGACGACCAGAAGCCCGGATCATCGGACGAGGCGCTCAAGAAAGCGCAGAATGCGGCGACCCAGCGCGACTACAGCGGAACAGCCCTGCTCACGAACCGGGTGCGTGCGCTGCTTGCGGTTAAATCAGCGATGCGTGAAGCTCCGGTGATGCGTTGCGACCGTTGCACGGCGTGCTCTCGGAAGAATTCGCAGAATCCTGTCTGGGGGAGGGGGATCGGCCAAAAGTTTATCCTGCATGAGTTTATCCGGGAAACCTTAAGCTCACGTGAAGTTACTGTGCTTTGTGGCAGTTTCATTATGTTTTTTTTCGGTCATAGACCAATTTAAAAAAATAACCGATAGAAATTAGGTCAATTCGGTCAAAAGGCAGACTAGTGAATACTGTTATGGCGAGTTTTGATATTGTTGTGACACAAATGATTGAAATTACTCAGCGAAAAAACTCAGGTTGCATTGTACATCGGCCGACAACCAACGCCTGTTCGAGGAGTTTTCGCTCAGCAGAACATTATATGCTGCTGTTCAATGCAGCGAAAATTACGTTCAATTCAGCGAAAATAACCGTTTACCGGACATAAACGGTAACTTGACACTGGGCAGCCTCACCACATCGTTTATAATGCAACCATTCAAAAGATCGTGTTGGTTTGGCAATCCCCAAGTGCCGGCGCAGCATGTTCTTTCCCGCGTCACTTAACTGATTGGTGGTGCAATTTTGCGAAATTGATCGTTCAAAACTCTTTCGGGCAGAACTCGGGCGCACCGTTTAATTGGCGCGCGCACGCGCGTGAAACCGGCCTTTTTCAAAGTCAAGAAAATTGCTGTGCAGACGATTGCTTCGTCTCCCAAGAGCTTTTACGACGAATACGAAGAAAAAGAAGAAATCGGCATCGGGTCGTATTCTGTCTGCAAGCGATGCATTCACAAGTCCACGAAGAAAGAATACGCTGTCAAGGTTGGCTGTGTTTTGTAATAATCCGGTCCGTGACGTCACATATATTTTTATTTACAGCTTTTGTTTACGTAACGGAGCTACCCAGCGCTGCTGCGCGGCTTCTTACGTTCTTTTGCGTTGTTTTCAAAGATAATCTTCAAGAACAAAAGGGATTGCGAGGAAGAGGTCCAGATCCTCCTCAGATACGGCCAACATCCCAACATCATCACGCTCAAGGTCGGCGCCATGCTGTTTGTTGAAGCGCTTGCATTGTTTCGGCGCGTCTGTTATTTAAATATAGTCACTGCGTATAAGGGTTGCATCTCGGAATGTTTGCAAACCACAAGACACCTTCTGTCGAAGACTTCTGTCGAAACAGAAGTTACAATCTGCTGACGTGGCGACCGCCGTGGCATTCGGCGTTGTATCTTGCAGGCCGGGGGTGGCCGACCAGTCAGAGACCAAGAACCACATTTCTTGCTGTGCTACCGGAAAGAGCCACATCATACACATGGTGGGCGCTGTACATGAAAATAACCCCATCTCTTCCTCATTCACGCACATAACTTCGCTCAGTTAGATTTACTGTAAATATCACACACCAACATGAGAATGACAGAACTTACAAGCCACTTGCTATGCATGTCATTTAGTGGAACTTCTGGTAATTACGTAAGAACCTCATGAAACCCGGAAGGTGCCGTGGGTTGACCGCCCCTGTTGTAGGACCAGTAGGACCATATAAAGACCAGTAATAAACCAACCTTACAGTGTTGGTGGTGCTGAAGTCTATCAGCTGGTAACGAGGGGAACCAATCCTGAAACATTTACGCTTTAGAAACCTGCATAGATTTATTCATACTGCTAAACACATGTGCTGTTGAAAAGATTTGCTTGGATCGAATTCAACAAGCTGTGTGTAGCGGAAGCAAATGTTACAATGCTGATTAGTTGGGTATACAGTGGCAAGGAGCAAGTTCGCTACGGTTCTGTGCATAAAAATGGCCAAAGGGAATGCATGCGGTGACAAGATGAACCGATGAAAAATATATTGTGGAGTCGTATGCAACGCTCCAACCCCAGCTTGTGTGGCGCTGCGACTGCGATCAGGGGTACGCACAAACAATGCCGTTGCCCTGGGGACAGAAACAGCTGGGGGGTTGGGAGCAGCGGGCGTAAATTTTCTGTCCGCAACATCCGTACTGTGCGGCACCAAGGACTCGATACGTTGCTCAGGGTTCCCACGAACTGGTGAAGTCCTGTAAAAGTATTGAAAAAGCATTGAAATGTGAACTCGGCTTTCAAGGCATTGAAAAAGTATTGAATTTCGCCAAAATGTACATAAAGTATTGAAAAAGTATGGAAATGTGAACTCGGCTTTCAAGGCATTGAAAAAGTATTGAATTTCGCCAAAATGTACATAAAGTGTTGAAAAAGTGTGGAAATTCCAAATTCAACCGGTTGTTTATTCAAACTTTGTTCTTCCTGATGATAACAGTTCTGCAGATGCTTTTTGCGTTGTGTCAAACGAGTACAATTTTCGAAATATGAAGCTAAGTGATAGTATTAAAGTCTTGTAACTTAGTATTGAAAAAGTATTGAAAATGGTTTTTGAAAATGTGTGAGAACCCTGGTTGGTGTCATATGCCAGTGCCCCATTTGCCAACAAGTGTGGTCTGTTTCAGCATGCTGATGACGTGTATGGTGGTGACGTAATCCGTTGCGTTTCGCAAAGATGCGCAAAACTGCATCCATTTTCAAGCGAGGATCAAAAAAACCTCATCTACTGGTAAACTCGAAATATCAAATCACGTTCACACACACCACGGCGTAATTTTTCAAATCATAACACGTTTCGTTGTTGCTCGCCTGACTGCCCGGGCTTTTTCTTTGTGACGCGCGTGCGTGACAAAGCGCAACAATTTGTGCGACAAATGGCGTGGCAAATTAATTTCAGGGTACCCCAGATAGCCGTGGGCTTACTATTCATTATCCGGCTCTGAGTCAGCTTTTTCTCGCTGAGACATTTCGTTCACTTGTCCCATACCCAGTGTTACAGTGGAACTTGTTATAACAGCATTCGCTAGTCTATATTTTCAGACGTTATGACCGAATCGACTTAATTTTTTTCGGTCATTCAAAAAAAAAAAAATCAGTCTGTGACTGAAAAAATGACCGAAAAAAACTCAGCCCTGGGCTTTGTATGCGTTTCGTACGTCCGGCCGGATTCAGAGTTGCTGGAAAGCCAGATCGCTTGCTGCCGGCGATGATATTGCAAACGCCCTTGGAGCTCCGCGGTCGTGACGCGCAGAGAGATGCTCTACTCGAAACCGTTAAACAGCACCTCCGGGTAGCGATCGTGACGCAAAACAAACAAAATTTTCGCAGCGGCGCTGCGCAATCGAAACGCGTTTAGGGCGAGGCCGCGACGCGAGGCACACCAGCAAGGTGGGGTGCGCGCGGATCGGACCGGAATGTTTTCTATTTTGTTGACAACCCTTGCAATGTAAGAAAAGGTCAACACGAAACTGCATTTCAAGACAGCCAGTGAATGCCGCTCTGCCTCAGCTACAGACGATCTGATGGCAAAGGCCGTGAACTTTGGCGCTAAACTTATGTTTGTGGTGTGTTCATCACCAACTATTGCGGCAATGCAGAGCTGCTGTGAGCATCTAACCTGTAGCAGCGAGCCTCCCTGCAGTCGCACTGTGTTTTGGGGTGCGTTCTTAACATTGAATAATGAATGACAACCAGCTGAAACATGTGTTTTGAATAAATTATTTCGTGGGCTTCAGACCATTTTTCGCGAAACTTCTTTCGTCGTGACTCGCCCAGCAGGTCGTTGATGCTGAGGCGTGCTTGAACGAGAAGTTTGCGCTTTGTCAGATCAGTCGTCACCACCGCTTTGTGTCACGGATTGTCAAATCAATCGTCACCAGACAGCAATACAGTTTCCGGCCGCATTTACTGGCCCCGAGTCATCGCAACGCTTGTATTTCCAGGACGTCTTTGATGACGGCCAGCACGTCTTTCTGGTGACGGAGCTGATGAAAGGAGGGGAATTGCTGGATAAGATCCTCCGTCAGAAGTTCTTCACCGAAAAGGAGGCGAGCGCCGTGCTGAAGACGGTCGCGAAGGTGGTGCAATATCTTCACAAGAACGGGGTAAGTTTCGAGCTTTCGCTCCGGCATACAGTCTTGGCGCTCCGTCATTGTTGACCCCCTTCATCCGAAACCCCCTTCATTTTTTCCCCCTCACCCGAAGATATCGATTGACTGCGGCCCTGCTCGTGAGCAGTTGTCTCTTGCAGCGTACCGCTGAGCGTGTTTTCTCTTTGTTTCGCTCGCATGACACGGTTTCCAGCGCCCCTTCCGTTTCGCTTAAAATCGGATGTCGCAACGCAAAGTGACATCACACGCTGCCAGCCGCTTGTAGCCTTGTCTTAAACCGCCAGTTATCTGCTGCTGGTCGGTTCAAACCCACTTTGCCACGCTGGACAATCCCTCGCAAGGTTTTCCCGCGGTCAGATGTTCGCCCAAAAGCATCTCATCTTAACCGCGGCAACTAACGCCGACACAGTGCGAACGTTTAGTTGATGTGTTGCTACCGTATAAACGCCCACTCGGCGTGTTGCTGCTGTGCTAACGTTCACTCGGCGTGTTGCTATCGTATAAACGTTTACGCGTCGTGTTACTTCCGTGCAAACATTTGCTTGACGTGTTACTTTCGTGCNAACGTTNACTCNGCGTGTTACTANCGTGCAAACGTTAACTCGACGTGTTGCTACCGTGCAAACGTTAACGTTAACTCGACGNGTTACTACCGTGCAAACGTTAACTCGGCGTGTTGCTGCGCGCGCAGGTTGTGCATCGCGATTTGAAGCCGAGCAACGTGCTGTACGCTGACGAGACCGGCAACCCAGACTCGATTCGCGTTTGCGACTTCGGCTTCGCCAAGCAACTGCGTCATGACAACGGTCTGCTGATGACGCCGTGCTACACCGCCAATTTCGTGGCGCCCGAGGTGAGCGCTCCTTTGATTGGATGCGAGCAGTGTTCCCTCTAATAAAATCAAACACGAGAAAATGTTTCATTGAGCCTGCAATTGCTCAACTATATACAGCTAGTGAAGCATTTCAAGTGTTAAAAGGGCTGTGCAATAGTTGGTGATGAACACACCACAAACATAAGTTTAGGGCTGTGTTAAAGGGCTGTGCGATATCCATGCACTATATTACATTGTTGCAAGTGCGCGAGAATGAGATTTAACTGCGCAGATGGTCTCTTGTGGTACTGCGCTGTTGTGCATCTTAGAGGGAACACTGGATGCGAGGTATTCTCTTGTTGTTTTGGTGCCTTGTCGAGTTCCAGTCGCCCTTTTCATGGCAAGTAAACAAGTATGAAGACCCTGTTCTTTGCGTGATCGTCAGTCTGCCTCAGGTCTGTGGAGCCGTAAAACTCAAAATTTAGGCCCTAATTCCAGGTCCAGGTATCTAAAGCATTTGGTTTCAGCTCCAAAATCATTTGGTCCATTGAAAACTGAAAAACATTGCGTTATTTGCACAACTCGCCTGCCCCACAAACTAGGGCTGTGGAACCGGAACACAAATTTCGGGCTCCGGCTCCAACATTTAAAAATTTTCGACTCCGGCTCCAGAACGATTTTTTGATCCACTAGAAACTGAAAACCGTTGTTTTATTTGCACAACCCGATTACCCCACAAATTTTGTCTGTGGAACAGGCACCCAAATTTCGGACTCCGGCTCTACCATCTAAAAGTTATTGGCTCATAAACGTTACGGGTTGCCGTAACTAAGCACGGCAACCCAACTCTTTACTGGATCTGAAACGTCGTCGTAGAGCGTTGGTCACGTGAGTTGATGTGCAGTTTCCCAGTGCGGGTGGGCTCGTCCCGCGAGCTGACTACTTTTAACGCGAAATGCGCGTCGCCGGAACGCGCAACTTTTACGTTTCGCTCGATCGCGACGTTTAAACTCTCGCGCACGGTCACGTGACCAGGTGCTGAAGAAGAAAGGCTACGATGAGGCAGTTGACATATGGAGCTTGGGCGTGCTGCTCTACACCATGCTGGCCGGGTACACCCCGTTCGCCAACGGGCCGGAGGACACGCCCACCGACATCCTGAAACGAATCGAGAGCGGGAAGTTCAACATGTCCGGGGGCAACTGGAAGAGCGTGTCGGACATCGCCAAGGTGAACGGGTGCTTCTTGTTTGCGGCGAAGATATTGACGGATTTACGGCTTTTGATTTGACTACTTGCTTGAAAATCCTTCTACACTGTGATAAAGAAAATACAGTAGAATTTGCCTAATTCGTCACCTTACGGGGATTAGAAAAAAGTGACGAACTAGGCGAAGTGACGAATTACGCAAACAGGTGAAAACTCTTATAGAAGCTCGTATGCTTTATCATAGTAACTCGTATACATACATAGTGCTCTTATTTGCAGTAAAATACAAGTTTATGACGTTATGTTTGAATACAACAATTAATTCCTCTGATTTATCTGGACACCTCCATTTAATCAAGCACCTTTTAAATCTTTAATAAACTTTTCCGCGTTCTCTCCATGGGGAGTCGGATCGCGCTTCTCACCTCGTGTATAAATTCGATAAACAAATTGCGAGGTGCAACAATTCTCAAATAAAGATGCTTAATTTGTTTGAATTCCCACACGTACTAGCTGCTTAAACATCTAAAGCGAAACTGCAAATGACGAATTAGACGAACAAAACGCTTCTCAGGAATAGAAAGAGGTGACGAATGAAGCAAATTAGACGAACAGAAATGTACACAAAAGATAGGGACTCTGTCGGGACCGACGATAAAGTGGCGAATTAAACGATGACGAATTAGACGAGTTCTGCTGTACCTATAAAGCCCTCAACAAGTTATTGCTGCAGTGATGTTGAAAAGAGTCTTTCGTTCATTGTTTTCTACGATTATTAGTAAGGTATCAATGACTACGCTCCTGACATTCTGTTGGTTTGGTAGTGCTGCGTTCTGTCGCATCGGGCGAAAATGCGATTTTACGTGGAAGGAGACCGTTATTAGTGTTCACTTTTCTTGCAGATATAAGGACTGAAGATGTGCAGTGTTTCGTGAAAGCGATTTCTATTAAAAATTTGCTGATTGATTCACTTGTTTGCCCCCATTGTGGAGAATATTTACTTGAATATGGATATGTGCAAATTTGAATCATTACAAAAGATGAAAGCAGAGTCCACCCGGCTGATTCCTCCAAAGCATACAGAAATGCCTACAGTTTTTTATTGTGCTATATTCTTAATTTTGATTATATTATTAATCATTGCGATTTTGAGCCATCTTCAGTCACATCTATCTAGCCAGACGACTTTGCAGCCCCCCCCCGTAATTTTACCTGAACGTCATCTCGCGCCTTCGCAGGATCTCGTCCGGCGCATGCTCCACGTCGACCCCAACCGTCGACTCTCCGCCTCGCAAGTCCTCCAGCACGCCTTCATCGCCAGGCCCGATCAGCTGCCCGAGTTTCATTTGGCCCAGAACAAGGATTACAAATCGGTGAAGGGCGCCATGTCCGCCATGTTCAGGTGGGGGGCGGCGCGGTCTTGACTGATGCTGTTCGAGCGCCTTTTCCGTCTTGCAATGTGTTCGCGTCCCCCCCTATCCCGAGAGAGGGGGTACGCCCGCTAAACGTGGTGCGATCGTTGAAGTTGGCGTACTTAACGAATTACTTCACTGACCAGCTTGGAGAAGTCCCAACCCGGCTAAGTGCGAAGCGGTGAAACGTGAAAAGCGAAAGCGATGAGCTTTTTTCAAAAGTCTTGAGTTGAATGCCCGCTTTTGAAGTTCTCCCTAGCTTGTCACATACAAACTAACCAGCCCGAAAAAAGTAAACACAAGCATCTTTGTATCGGATCAAACGCACGTTTTGAAAGCGGGAGTTTGCGCAATTCAAGGCAGATAGAATAAGAGACGGAACAAATTACTTTCGAGATCCGAATGTCGATACGTCGTGAGTTTGATCTGTAGGGACGGAGATTCCGTGACGTCAATTTTACCGAGCTGCCGATCCGGTCTTGGAAATTTTCGCAATGTTTCAAACCGATACGGATCTGTGAAGTTCCAAAACCGTTCTTCTCTGCTGCAGTAATCTGGATCAGTGACGCGATAATGCTGATCTGTAACGTGACAAGGCTGCTTGGCGATGTAACAATGCTCATCTGTGACGCAACAACTAACTATTCACAGCGTTAGGATTGATAAACATAACGTAAAAACTTGGCGCGCGGTCTGTTTCAACGCCGAACAAAAAACGTTCTTTGACGTAACAACGTTGGTCTGTGACGTAGCAATACTGATATGTGACGCAGAAACGCTGGTATGTGACGTAGCACTGCTGATATGTGACGTATAGCGATGCTGGTCTGTGACGTGACAAACGAGGCACGAGGTCGACGTTTCTTTCCTTTCCGCAGCGCCGCCCGATCTCACAAGCCGCTCAATCTGAACCCGGTCGGGACGTCACTCCTCGCACAGCGTCGCGGCGTCAAGAAGATCACCTCGACCGCTCTCTGACGGCGCACATGCATCCTCCCCACGGCTTAAGCGATGCCTTGGCGCGCGCACGCGCCCCTGCACTTTTTCTCCGTTTTTCTATCAGCGAGCTTTTTATAAAAACGAAGCGACGTACAGCGTTCGTCGCGCGGCGAGTGCCGAGATGCCGCGCGCCATTTTGTGAATAGCCGACAAACAAATTACTCCCGACGCGCTTCGCCCGGTGGCTTTGCTTTTGACCGCGATTTTTTTTTGTACGTTTTGTTTGTGACGGACGTTTGAGATCCCTCTCTATCTCTCGCGCGCGCGCGAGCAGCTTGCGAGGAGTGTCTCCCTCAAATTTTTTGTTACAAATGCTTCCGGTTCCGCTTTCAAACGGAGCTGTGCATCCGTTTTTTGTTCGGTGAAGTACTGTTCGTTACTGGGCCTTTTCTCTATTTCAGGCTAGGTGAGGTTTGTCAAAATCGTTTTCGTTTTGTGAGTAAAGCATCGTGAGAATCGCTGAACGCTCAAGTTACAAGCTATTTCGATTTGCTTAATTAAAAGTAGCGAAACCTTCCACTTAAAGTTCTAAAAATCGGTGCTTATGGATCTTCGTGTTGCTCGTAGATGGATTTTCCTTTTACATCCGATACGATGTGCGGACCGCTTTCCGGTATAATCTAATCGTGGCGCCCAACTGTAAAATGGAGGACTCGTTGTTTCGAAACGGAAGCGATAGCCTTGCGTTTTAAGTTTGTTATCAGTTCAAACCCAGCTCACTGCCTCTCTGTTCTATTAAAGAACTTTGCGGTCAACTGGTTTTCAGTAGGCTGTTGTTTCTTTTCGTTTTTGGAGAGTTTTCGGTTAATTTAGCTAGTATAGTCGTCCGTGTCATCCGGATTCACTATAATTTCATAACTTTTTTCTGAGTGTTGGCTAGCGGGCCCCTTCAGCTGAGTTCCCTTCCCCTGGCTTGAACCTCTAGTTACGACACTGCCCGTGCACCTTTTGCACAAAGGAGAAGAGGAATCGTTTCAGGTTAAAACTGGGTTAAATTTTATGCCAGTTATTACAATGAAATCGGTTTTTTTCGGGCTTTTTTGTTCTTAAATAACAACAAGTGCGGAAGGCTTGTTGCAGACATGGTGGTGTCTTGGCATTCCGCATCGTGCAAAGGAATGTACACGATCCGACAACGCTGTCTCGTTGAAAGCAATCTTGTCAAGCTCGCACGTAGCATTGCGCGTTTTTGTGGTGATGATCTCTGTTGTTTGTTGATAATAATAATTGCGTTCTCTGCCCACATACGGACGAACCACGTTTTTTCGTGTTTCTGTTGGACTCCTGCCCCCCCCAAGTGAAACCCCGGCGCCGCTTGTTCGCGTTGAACTTCGCGTTCTGCGAACCAATCAGATTTGCACCCGCTGTCCGCGCGGTATCTCTGTTTTGCTTCTGTGTACGCTGCGCGATGAAAGTTGAATTAATTCGTTTTTTTTTCGCTTTTTCCTCGCTTGCGTGTCCATGTCGCGGGACCTGTCCCTCGATTGTCTGTCGCTGTATTGTAGATTCGCTTAACCGCCTTAATCCTCCCTATTATATATCTGCTTGTACACTGACAGCTTGCCGCCTTAGCTTATCACGTTAGTCCTTTCGCGGCATTAACAAGAGTACGTTGGTCGACGCAGAAAAGCTGAAAAAATAGAACAAGCCGCGATGGGCGTGGGTTGTTTTTCTGCGTCCAATCAGCGCTTGCTTTGCTTTATTTGTTTTTTTTTTCGATTCCAGAACTTGAAAATTATAATTTCTGTCTATCTCATTCCTCAGCAGCAATCTTGAAAAATGTTGAAGATTTCTTGCCTGCTTGCCTGGGGATAATTTGTAAAGTTGTTCTTTCGTTTGTGCGCTTGTCTTAAACGTCCATTGCATCAACGAATATCAATTCGATCGTGAAAATGACCCGTTACAGTAGTAATCTCATATCGCTACGTTGTTGCTTTTCTGTTTTTTTTTTTGTACTTGACGGACCAGAAATTATCGATTTATGTTCTTTTTAGTTTCAACCGCTGCAATTTTTTCTCGCAGAAAACAAACAAAAATACTTGGAATCAATTCAAGCATTAATTAATTAATTAGCTTTATCGTTGATGCAATCGACCCCCCTCCAATGATATGTTGTTGGAGTACGTTTCTATCAAACCAGTTCTCTTGGCACGGCCACGTTCTCGCTTCGTATTACCGTCGTCGTCGGACACCATGTCTGACGTCAGCAGCCAGTATTTTCAAACAACAACAACAGCAGCATCGCGGTCGTCGAACGTTTTTTCGTTTGTTTGCTCGTTTCAAGCCACGCCTCTACCTGGCCGGTCAGTTTCGTACACGTGTACAGTCGAACCACGCCTTTGCACTACGCGCTGTCCGCTCCTTGCTTGCTCAACCTCAAACCGACGATAAACGATACGTCTCCTACCGGGGAAGAAATGCGCCCAGTGGGAGCGGCCCTACTGGAACTTGTTCCTGTGAATAGTGCAGCATACTGGCTATTGTGTTGTATGTGTCTTAGTCCAGTTCTGAATGCCACGTTGATCTCGTAATACAGTGCTGCCTTGCTCGGTAAGCGACCAGGCGCCCCGGGGCCCAGGGGGGGGGACAAGTGCAATGTCCGCTGTGATGACGTGTAAGCCACTTGCCCCTCGGGCGCCGGTTGGGTTCTTTTTGCTGTAGCCGTTAGTTCTTGCTGCTTGACGTCATTTCGAGTGGGGGGCCCGAGTTGCATCGTAACCCTCCCCCCTCCACAAGCATCTATTCGGTTGCTCCCGCCTAGTGAGGCCAATTTTTTTCTCCCTCCCAACTGAAGTGTGGCAACGTAGAAACCGCTGTACCAAGAGCGCTCTGTTGTTGTTTTTTTCGCCCCGCACCTCCTCCCCTTTAGAGCACCGTGTTCTAACAGCTTCGCGACCAACTTGCTGGTACCCACGTTTTGTTCCTGATGCGGACGCCACACGAATGGCTCCGTTTGTCCGAAAGATTTCGCGCTTGTTTGCCAAACAATGCTCAAGAATCGTATATTTTCGCCGGTCTTGCTACACGACCCCAGTGAGACCCCCTTGTTTCGTTGCCGCGACCAGGGTCTGCTTGGCCCTGTTGCCGGTGCCCCGACTGAACGGCCAGGAAGCCTGTTTGAAACGCGAGTGTCAAGAGCACCGGGTGCGAGCGATTGTGACTGAAATCTGCGTTTGTCGCGTCACTTTGGACATGTTTGTCACGTCACTTTAGACGTGTTTGGCGCGTCACTGACGCGGAACAATTGCTTTATCAATCGTTTGCAAGTAATGCCGCGTTCGTTTCATCCTCGACAGACGTGCAGAGTGCACGCCGCCGTCCCGTGGCTCGAGTAGATGTTGCACTTTTCTCTCTCGCGCGTGTGTACGTTTCGGGCCGTCTCTATCTCTCGCTCCTGTGTCGAAGTTTGTTGCGGCAGTTTGACTAGCTATAATTTGTATGAAGTTACGCGGCAATTAAACAATTTGTCTGCCAAGTGGTCGCGCGCGCACGTTGTCTGTGGCAGCAGAAGCAGGATTTAGTCCGCTGTCATCTCAAAAGTTTTGAGGAAAATCAGGGAAATTTTTTATTGGAGCAGAGAAAAATTTCCAAAGGCTTTGTGAATTTCACCAGTAGCAGCATCAAAAAATCGCAGTGTCCTTATGATCCATGCGTTCTTATGTCATGAAATCGTAGTGTTTTGTTCATACCATGTATTTTTCAGTGGCCCGACAACTTAGGGTTGCCAGATCACTTAAAAGTTTTCAAGGGCATTTTGTTTTTTCGTGATTACTGAAATTTTACCTAATGAATACTTTTTAGATAGAGTGGTGTGGCACATTTTTTCAAACAAACAATGATAACAACGGATAATCAACCACATTTAATAAGAACGCAAAGTAAATATTACATGTACATTGTACACGTTAATCTTTTCAATTACATTGTGTAATCTTGATTCTTGAAGCTCAATAATTAACTATTTCACAACTGTTCAAAAACTTTAAAGGACGCCGAAAAATGCTCAAGGACATTAAAATGCTTTTTAAAGATCAAGGAGATAACCAGTTTTGATAACAAACTCATTGGAATATCCTTGGAGCTTAAGAACGTCTGGCAACCTTACCTATGATCCGCCTCTTGACTTCCATTCTTTCAGGTAAAAAACATGGCATTCAAGTTCGTTGCCCTCAAAAAACGAACCGATTCAACTAGTGAGTAGTGCTTCACAGTCAACTTTACAGTTTACTCAGGCTTGTCTTTCTGTAATTGTGAATGCCAAGTGAATAAAGATACAGTGTAGCAAAGCAAGTTCCGTGACCGACGCTCAACAAAAACGGGCCTCGAGACTCCGTTACTGGAGAGAACTCACCGGTAGTCGCGAAGCACAACGCTAGCAGTAGTGTCAGTCCTTGAACTGCAGTGCCTGGCACATTACTGATGACTGCGACGCTGTTTTTCACGTACACTCGAAGTTGGGACCAGCATAACCGTGCAAATTTTGTAAAAGTCCAGTTTTTTGTTGTGTTTGAAATTTCGTCGTCGGTTGAAGTGTAAGCCATTCGAAATTACGTAAGACTACGTGCACTGCAAAAAATTATTCGTTTCATCGATGTCTTGTGAAAAATTCTTCACGTATTTTCGGTTGAAAAAGAGACAGCTCGACACTGTGTAGGTGCGGGCCCACTTATCCACTGTGGTTACCGAGAGGCTGTTTCGCGGGTAAATCTTGACAAGGCTACGTAAAGGACACCTTGCTGGGCAAAGTGACACTTAATTTTACTGCTGTGAAAAGTGTTCATTACATAGTCATGTTCATATTAACTGACTCAAACTCATTTTTTTGAGTCATTTGGAAATTCTTGACCATTTGACCTTTCATGAAAAAATGCTTTTTTGATTTTTATAAAATTGAACACCTGCGTCCTGCGTAACAATTGAAGAATGAGCATTATGACGTCAAAAATGTTTGTAAGGTACATAACACCATGTAACAAAAAAATTTTTTTTCTTTGTCCTTGAGAAATAACCATTATATCCTGTTCGCTTATGCCATAAAATCATGAAAAATCTTTATTATACCGCCTAAACTTTGGGTTTGCGTTCCTGAGACTAATTTGAATTTTTTCCTACCTCTTGTGTTTGATCACCATTGTTAGCAGTGTGATATGTCTGGTCATGACTCGTGTTTACAAGTAGGCCTACTCAGCAAACCACTTCTGCTATGTGTGTGTTGAATTCTTTGCAAAAAAATACTATCTGGGGAGCTGTATTCGTGAAAATTAAGCCTATCATGCGTAGGCTTTGGCATGCCTGTCGGTGACCAAGATAAACCTTGGGCACCACACGTCATATGTGAATATTGCCGTCGTACTCCATAAGGTTGTTTCAGAGGAGAAAAAAGGGCAATGCATTTTCCTCCTATCCCTTGTGTCTGGTGTGAGCCCTCAACCAACTTACAGACTGTTACTTCTGTATGGTAGATCCAAGCAAACCACGGAAAGAAAAGAATGCGCTTTCCATCAAGTACCCTGACATTCCATCATCTACTGCCTCTGTACCCCACAACACGACTCGCATGCTTGTGCCACAACCACACTTGAGAGATGAATCTTTCATAACAGATGCAAGCTCCACAGATTCTAAAACAGAGCAATCTTCTGCTGCATGTATTCGATGTCGGTTGCTAGTGAAAGGTGACCCTATTAACCCAACTAAGAAGATGTTGGAATTACCATTGACAAAGTCGAATGCTGAGCCTCTCATTGCCATACTTAAGAAATCGGACCTACTGGATGACAGTATTCAAATCACTTCACAGAAAAAGCGACATCGCTGCTTCTCGGGGCTTGTGGGAAGTGGTGGGTTTAGGTTTGGGGGGCCCCGAGGCAAGACTAAAAAGGGAGGCCCTCTGATGACGTCATCATACTCAGCCAACCGTGATAATCACTTTTGTTTTGCCTAAGATACGGCCACTAAGATCATACCATACAAAAGCATATCCAATTAGAGACTTCTTTTGGAAAGCTTTGAGGCTGGACGAGTCAAGGCTGCCCTCATCTTGCATTGAGACTAGTTGTTTGAAAAATGTGCAAAAGTAGGAAATAATTCATCAGGTACCTTATCGAAAACATTTTTACTATCGCAAGTAGCCTACACAATTGATTAAATCTGTGCTTAGAAAAAACGGTTCAAGTTACACTGGTTAAGAGCAGGCAAAAGAGTGTAAACATCACCTACCAAGTCTGCCTTAAACCAACTATTTACTAGTCAAGCTTCAAATAACCTGTGGCTTCAAGCACAGGCTAAATCAAACCACCAAAAATACCTGAAATATCTGTAGAAGAGATGAGTATTCACAATACTCAAAAATTGCCATTTCTGCTATGTGTTAAGAATCATGAATGCAGCCTTGTTTATCAACAGTCTTTGCAGCGCAACACCAATAATACAAAATTTGTAAACTAAGAAGAAATGTCCTATAAATTAAAAGTAGTGTGGTCCCTGCTACAACAATTGCATGTTGTCTTATTTTCTGATGGAAATGTTCATTAAGGTACTATTTTCATAAAATTATCAATATAGCAAATACTTCAATCTCTAAAAATCATCATTTGGTATAAACAATTACCATTTGGTATAAAAATTTATCATTTGGTATAAGTAGGCCTATTTGCTCTTATTTGATAGGGTCTTTTCAGAACTTTGTGGAAGAAATTTTAACCGATATTCTACAATTTTTTTAGGTATGGAAATTGGTTTGAAGCTTTTCTTTATTTGCTCATTGGAAATGGTGCTTGGGTCGCTTTGAAAGGACGGTACTTACACATTACAATTGCTGTTGGGGTTCCCTTTGGCAGCATAGTAGCCTACTTGCACATTACAATTGCTGTTTGTGACCCCTTTGAAAGCATATTTTTGCATATTACAATTGCTGGTGGTGGCCCTTTTGAAAGCAGAGTACCTGCACATTGCAGTTGCTGTTGGGGCCTCTTTGAAAGCAAAGCACTTACACATTACAGTTTCTTTAAGGCCCGTTCAACGAAGTTCAAAAGCAGAGTACTTACACATTTTAGTGGTTGTTGGTGGCCTCTTTGAAAGCAAATTACCTTCAAATTGCAATTGCTGTTGAGGCCCCTTTGAAAGCAAAGTACCTGCACATTACAGTTTCTGTTGGGGGCCCCTTTGAAAGCAGAGTACTTACTTATGATCTGCTTTGTAGTACATTATATGAGTGAATAATAAGTTTTTCATCAAAAATAAGGAAAATTTACTCACGTAACACCTCAAGGAGGGCCCCAAAAAGGGGGGGCCGAGGCAAGTGCCTCGCTCGCCTCCCCTTAAACACACCACTGCTTGTGGGTTATGTTAAAGCCATGATATAGAAGAGCTCTTTCAGGTTATGAGCTTTTCTTGTACTGTAAAACCTCTGAGCTGTTCATCAACAGCTCATCTAGAAGCCTCATAGCTGTTTTGCTGCACAATAGAAGCAAGTGTCTCTCCATTCCCTTGGCTCATACAGTTCGCATGAATAAAGAGTATCAGAACATCAACATTACCACAGCAAATGGTCATTGGTGATTTCAAGAGGGTGCCTTTCCTGGTGGGACTTCAGGGTGGTTTTACTACGATCCAATGCTATCTCTGTCTCTTGGATGGCAGAAATATAGCTCTTCACTGGAAAAAGAGGAACTGGCGAGCCAGCTGTGAGATTGGAACTTACAACGTGAAGCGACAATACCTAGTAGATGCAGCGAAAATATTGATGCCACCTCTGAACATTAAATTAGGTCTAATCAAGCAGTTTGTTAAACAAGTTAACACACAGAGTTTGGGGCATTCAAGTAGGTTCAAGAGCTGTATCCAAAATTGTCAGAGACTCGAAGAGAAACGACTGATTAATTCCAGCTATTTTCTCGAGATGCTGTCTGATTGAGCGGACAGCTTGGGCGTATTTTGTGCCTGTAGTCAATGAGTTCCTGGTAAAGCACAAGGCAGAGAACTACAGAGAACTTGTTGATGGGCTTGTGGATGCATATCAGATGATGGGCTGTAGGAAGTCGCTGAAAGTAGGCCTACACGTTCTACATGCTTGCCTTGATAAATTCAAAGATAACATGAGAGACAAGTCAGAAGAACAAGGTGAAGGATTCACCAGGATGTCAGGTCTTTTGAGTAACGCTACAAAGGACAATACAGTAAAAGTATGATTGGGGACTGCTCATGAAATCTGATCATATCTCAAAAAAATATTTCTTTTCCATTACCATTACCCTAAGCCATAAATTTAGAGTGCTGCAAAGTGACGATACGTGCTCTATAACAATTTTTGACCAAAGCCCTGTATCATATCGGGCCTTCAGGCTGCTGTATCGCGTTTGCATAATAAGATCGCTTTCCATACTCATTTTGTTCTTGTTAATTGGAATTTTTTAGAAACAAAGTCTAAAATTAACATTTGACATTATTGTTTTATCATGACAATGCAGAAAACAACAAGTAAAATTCGATTTACACCACTCTATTTATTTAAAAAGATATAGTGGGAGAAAATGCTTAAAAAGGCAAAAATATCCAATAAATTGATCTCATGAAGTCAGAACCGAAGTTTGAACTTTTTCAATGCTCATTTTTATCGATTTAGGTGTTGATAATGCATCAGAAAATAATAGTTTTAACCCAAGGACAAATTTTGTGTTACATAGTGTAATCATCAGGCGGATCCATACTTTTTGCTAGCTAAGCTACGAAAGAAATAAGAATGCGCACAAAGTATGCAAGAAAACTTTCGTTTTTTATGTATAGAAGTCCAGCAAACTTTTTGTTTTCCTTTTTCCTTGCTGAGACATTATCAAATGCCTGAATGCTTCTATGTTACCAGCTGCTGTTTTGGAGCTCGTGCAAAAGTTGTGTCGTGCTGCAGAAACTGGTAATGTAGCTACTACGGTCAGCGCATGCGCTGATCAGCCATAGCAGACAAAATAAAGACAATTGTTTCGGATGAAGTAAACTATCGCGAACACAATTTTAAACATGTGTAGTGGACGAAACGTGTGCAAAAAGTGGTGATATGGTTCCTGGATGCAGACTATGACCCAGATTCCCATCAAAACCTAATCATTACTTTTCGGCGCATTTACAATGTTCCTTGAAATTTGCATGCACAATTCATTCCGTGGTATTTTCATTAATTCGATAAATTAACAAGCAAAAAGTATGCGAAAACAATTAATCTCCTTTGCGCAGTTAATAAAGTTTTTGCAACATATCAAACTCAAGGGGTGGTTTTTATCCCCCAACCCCCCTCCTTGCGTACGCCCTTGCCACTGGCGTATCCCTGCATGACGATGAAAGAATGAAGTTATAGTTGGGGTGCTGTTTAAGTGTTTTGCTCCTCTCAGTGTTGATGTGTACTGTACTAACACCTACTCTGTAATGCGCTATGGCTCATCATTTTTGTGTTCTCTCTTGTTCTCGCCCTGATGAAGTTGCCTGCACCGTCAACGAAACGTTGGCAGTATTCGTTTTTACGTTTTATCTCATACACCAGTTGAGCTTTCAGACATATTGTGATTTAGCCTTGTGTCCTCGGAAATAGCAAAATATTTAATTTAAATTCATTTTCTTTTCAAGCAGGTTGGCCGCCTCGTGTCTGGCCCTGTAGAAAAGTTCTTACTTGCTAGGAGAAACCAAGATGAACGAGATTTGCAACTCGTTCATCAA
>JGI24159J19872_10002010_pt1 | contig 23574 bp, 15 predicted proteins | sample Ectturendosymbi4_FD_19872 | JGI IMG/M metagenome (IMG submission 19872) | reverse complement strand
CCCTGAAAATCAGAGTTGCCCTGAAAATTTTCACTGTATTTAAATATTTTTTATCATTCAGGATTTTTGGGCAACTAGCACTTGCCCTGAAAACAGAGTTAGCCCTGAAATTTTTCAAGCCTGGGGGGGCGGCCGCCCCCCCGACCCCCCGCCTCGTACGCCTATGTCCATAATAATCCACTAACTGCACTACTCGGTTGGGACAAGCTTAGCAGTGATTGCTAAATAAACTCTTCTAACTTCACTATCACCTCTATCTTGCTGTCTGAACAGCAGGTTGCGCAAATGTGTAACTTTGGTCGTAAGCACCAAAGGTGTCTTGTTTCTATGCAGTACAAAATACGAGAAGACTGCCTGAGCTAGCCATAACACAATTTTTGATAACAATCACTACACAAAATCGGTTGATCAGATGTAAGTCTGACTTCTGGACATATACAACTAGGCATATGGGCTAGCTTCACGTCAGGGTTGCCAATCTGTCTTCACTAAAAAAATCCAGACCTTGTCTCAAACAAAGCCAGATGGCAGTCTTTTGAGATATATTCACATAGAACATGCATAACCAAACACAAAATAGATATTAAAACTCGTCAGAAACATCGATATAATACAATTCTCATCTTCAGAAGCATTTTCTTTCCCCGTAGTTACATGGTCGTACATTTGTTTCTTATCAAATACATCGAACATTTTTATGGCAACAGTAAAACCTTTCCACCCTGTATGTTGATAGACTCTCGTCAGAAGAGATTTGCAACGAATATGCAGCTCAGACAAAGTTTTGCCAGAGTCAGCTTATCCAACTGAAAAAAAATCCAGATTTTGTCTGGCTTTTTTTATTTTCAAAAAAAGCCAAGCGTGTTAAAAAATCCAGAATTTCAAAATATAGCTTCAGAAAAGCCAAATTGGCAACCCTGCTTCACGTTCAACACTCCAAGCAATGAATGGTGAGGCCTTACGCTCAAGCCTCAAATACGTCTATTACCTCATAAACGTAACAAAATTATCAGGGGATGTTATTCTAGGTAACAGAGGCAGGTACTGCTCTGTCCATAAATTACAGGACAAAACAGAATAGGATTGATAAAAAATACAGTGATTTCTAGTGTTTCTCATTTCAATTTATGGTTAAAAGTTTTTTTGGGGGGCTAAGCCCACAAAAGTCCCCCGTGGCGACGGGATTGAATTTTGGGCCCCCTGTGTTGCTAGGCGGTGAATTTACGGATATTTGTCTGAAACGGATAATCGCATATTCCGTTTAAACACATACAAAAAATATTGGCAAACTGGTTATGCGATTAACTGGATTCGTCTGTACTAACACCCAAAATCACCGGAAAACACTCCGAGAAACTTTTGAAAAATGCTAAAACAAAATCCTATTAAAAATCAAAATAATACTTAATACCGAAATACAGGCTAACAGGGGGCCCATTTTTTACATTTTTCCTGCCAGGGGGGGCTGCGCGCACCCCTTCCCCCCCGTCAGTTACCCCACTGAGTGGACTCCGGCCGGAGTCTTAACGATTTTCGAAAATAGGAGTGGAGCCGGAGTTGATTTTTTAAGGAAGGGCTGGAGTGGAGCCCGAGTCAGTTTTTTAATAAGAGGTTACTTTGTTTATTATTGATTATTATTATTGCAGATTGTGTTTTGCAAAGCATGTTATAACATAACCTTCAAATGTGCAAGACTACATCACAGGAAGTCTTAAAATTTTAATACAACTTGGATGTAAGGTTAGGTTGGTGAATTTCGTGTGTGCAAAATTTGGACAATTTCTTGTTCATGGTGATACGTTAAAAATGTGTTGGCCAATAAAATTTAGCTCACATAAAAAGTTTAGGTAGTATCTCAACAACCAGCATTTCCAGTTTTCTGTTTAGAAGGACTAAAAGTAGTGTATCCCGCATCCAGTTTTCTGCCGGATATAAAACTGAGTTGTAGAACATCTCACTGCTACCAACGTGGTCGAGTGGGAAGTGACTAGACAATCCTCACTTCGAGTGACTCCTTTGTTGTATTTGGTTTTTCTTTTGATGTACTTACACAAGATTGTAAGTCAAAATTTTTGGACCCTTTGTGATGTACATTTCGAAAAGCAGCCACATGCTGATAATTAAATTAAGCTTTTGGACAAGGGTTAGGTTTAGCATTTTGGATTAGGGTTTCGTGTTAGTGTTTCAAATTAGGGTTTATAGTAAGCATTTAGGGTTAGGGTTCAGTGTTAGTGTCTAAGTTTAGGGTTTAGGATTAGCATTTATTGTTGATGGTTAGGGTTTGCAGTTAAGGTAAATTGTTAGGATGTAGGGTAAAAAATTATGGCCACCTTAATCCTTTATCTGAGAAGCAACTGACATGTAATGTATTGCAGTGATCAGCAAATTCATTTGTTGCGTTTTTTAGTCTTTTTAATGCGAAAACCGGATACGGTCGTTTAGACACTGCCAAAAGTTTAGATAATTTACTTTGGAGTTTGAGCAGGAGTCGGAGTCCAAAACTTTAAAATGTGTCGGAGTATATTCAGCCAAAGCAGGAGCGGAGTAAAAATTTTCAGACTCCGTACACCTCTGGTAGCCATGGCATTTATTGAGTTCAAACAAAGCTTGTTGGCAGTGTCTATATTGCCTCATGAGGCCAAGCCAATGCTGGAGCTAAGTTGCTTTTAGCCTAACACGATTGGTTACAATGGTTACATGACAAGTTTGGAACGCATGACCTGCTTAGTTGACCACAACATCTGTAATGGCTTAAATCCGATGGATCAGTGTTGTCATAGTTTCAGTGCTGGCAAGCTGTTAGTGGATTCTTGTCTGCGTGAACTGTAGTCTAAACCCTAACTCTAAATCCTAACCTTAATCCTAATCCATAGCTATTGTCTTTTTATTTATCGTCCTTCGCACGTGACCACTTTAACAAATATAGTGTCCGACAAACACAAAATAGCCACAGATTTTGCCTCATAAGGCAAAATAGACACTACCAAATATATTGGCTAATGTGTAACTAAGTGAGCGGTATTAGATTTTGATTGGATATCGGAGTCCATTATTTTTCATTTTCGGATATGGATTGGATGTGGAGTTCATGACAAAGTTTCGGATTGGATCAGGATTGCAAATTTCCTTAGCCGTACACCACTGGTCTTAGCCGTACACCAAACCAGAGGTGGCCGGAGTTACATTTTCAGACTTGGGCTCTGCTCCTGTTCCAAAATTTTTGAATCTGGGTCCAAAAATATTTCAAACTTCGGATTCCGAATCTTGTTCAAACTCTGGCTACCATCGATACAACCGAAATACAGCAGCGATTTTACTTAAGATTGGATATTTACAAAGACCACGCAGACTCCTGCTACTACCAAAAATGAAAAGTGACTCCGAGTCCAGTATTCGGTCACGTTTTTTACTCGAAATCCGATTCCGAATGAAAAACGCAGAATCCTGGTGGAGCCGACTCCGGAACCCAGATCTGCGGCCACCACTGACCGAGACCAGAGATAATCAAATAGTGTTTTTTTGCTATCAAATCCTATCCTGTTTTAGAAAAATGATATCGGAATTCGATCCTAATCCTGTTTTGGTTGAAATCATACTTTCAGCATGCAAAAACTATCCATAGTTGTATATTTATTATCATGTAGGCTACAACATACATTTTTGGGCTGTGTCTATTCTGCCTTATGAGGCAAAAGCCTTTCTGGGGCTATTTTGCCTTTACCTGAACATGATTGGTTCAATTAGTAAACCTAAACCCTGACCCTAAACCTTGACTATAAGCCCTGACCTTAAACCTTAACCGGAAACTATAAACCCCAACCAATTGTCTGTTTACATATCGTACCTGTCACATGACCGCTTCAACCAATCGTGTTCAACTGAAGGCATAATAGTCTCAGCACAGCCTTTGCCTCTTGAAGCACAGAATCGTCACTACTTAAATTTTAATGCATTGTGTCACTTTAAACCCTATCATGCTTATAAACAGTGTTGCAACCTCTCCGTTGGCGTCACGTTGAATGTGTGATTCACCACGAACGGGATGTGCTCGAAGAACAACACCCATATGTATGTGGCACAAATAAGCAATAATAGAGTGAGTGCAGCGAATGATCTCTATTGTTGCTTGCTGCCACAGTGCTAAGCTTTGCGCACTTGCCGCTCGGGCTTTCCGGTAATGGTAATGGTTTATTGTTTCATATGACTCAGCCAACATGCAACAAAATGGTGCTGTGACCAGCATGTGAAGGTCGTGCCAGGTGCAGCCTTCACTAGAGAACGTGCGATCGATGCGGTTCGTTGTAAAAATGAGGGGATGTTGTTGCAACCTCTCCGTTGGCGTTGCGTTGAATGTGTGATTCACCACGAACGGGATATGCGCGAAGAACAACACCCATATATACGTGGCACGAACAAGCAATGATAGTGTTATCTCGTCGGGTGATCTCTATTGCTTGCTGTCACAGTGTGAAGCTTCGCGCACTTGCCGCTCGGGCTTTCCAATCGCAACACTGCAATTCTGCCTGTCAAGCGTTTGTACGTTGTACATGTACTGCAATTCTGCCATTCAAGTGTTTGTATATGTTGTACATGTACTGCACTTTTGCCAATCAAGCTTTTGTATATGTTGTACATGTGCTGCCATTCTGCCATTCAAGCGTTTGTATATGTTGTACCATAGGCGTACGGGGAGGGATTTTACTGGGGGGGAGGAAAAAAATTGTCCTGAAAATAACAATTTGCCCTAAAAATAAAGAAATTGCCTTGAAACTAACTTTTTTAGTTTAATCCGAATTGGACCTGAAACCTCTTGAAAATCTGTTCTGTATAGTTGAATTCGTTTATAACGGCTTTGTATGTAACGTAAATTCGCTTATAACGTTACATTTTGTTCGTTCCCGATGGCATCTTCTACATGCATTTCAATTCGCTTATAACTTCAATTCGGCAATAACGTTCTTTATGCAATCCCCTAGAGGTGCCGTTATAGGCACATTCTGTAGTTACCTTGCTTGTTAACTCAAGGGGGTGAAGTTCCTTGCGTGTTGTGTTCTCCCCGACAAGAAACTTTGAAAATTTTTTCACCTTTCCCTGAAAAACAGAGTTTGCTGTGAAATTTTCCACTATATTGAATATATTTTTTACCATTCAGCATTTTTGAGCAACTTGCGCTTGACCTGAAAAACAGTGTGCCCTAAATTCACTGTGTTGAATATAAATTTTTTATCATTCAGGATTTTTGAGCAACTTGCGCTAGCTCTGAATAACAGAATTGCCCTGAAAATTTTCACTGTATATTCAGGATTTTTGAGCAATTTGCGCTTGTCCTGAAAAACAGAGTTGCCCTGAAATTTTTCACTGCATTGAAATGTTTTNATCATTCAAGATTTTTGAGCAACTTGCGCTTGCCCTGAAGACAGAGTTTNCCCTGAATTCACTGTATTGAATATATATTTTTTANCATTCAGGGTTTTGAGCAACTTACGCTTGTCCTGAAGACAGAGTTTGCGCTGAATTCACTGTATTGAATATATACTTTTCATCATTCAGGATTTTTGAGCAACTTACGTTTGCCCTGAAAGAAAGAGTTGCCCTGAAATGTTTCACTGTATTGAAATATTTTTTATCATTCAGGATTTTTGAGCAGCTTGCGCCTGCACTGAAAACAGAGTTTGCCTTGAATTCGCTGTATTGAATATATATTCTTTATCATTCAGGCCCTGAAAACAGAGTTTGCCCTGAAATTTTCCAAGACAGGGGAGCGGCCGCCGGCCGTCCCCCCCCGATCCCCTGCCTCGTACGCCTATGTGTTGTACTGTGCATGTGCTGCAAATTCAAATAAATTGAATTTAATGTAATTTGAGATCATGTTTTAAAGTTGGACCTGATCAGTAAAAAAATTCCTTTGTTGAGAATAACAGGTGCCAAGTGACTGTGAATTTTAACATTTTAACACCGAACGTACAAGTCAAACGAACGTACAGCTTATATAAAAAAAGCAATTATGGAAGATGTCTTAAATCAATGTGTTTACTACTTCGTCTATTTTATGCCAAAACACGAAAAATTGATGTTTTTGAATAATATGACTTAAATATGTTTATAAGACAATTGGTCCCCCATCCCCGGGCCGCGGATTCATCGGTACCAGGCCGCGAAATTTCAAAATTAGTATTGATGGTGACACGACTCGCTTTCTAGGCATGTGATTGGTCAATTCTTTCCATGTAAGCACTGTTGCGTGCATAGAGTGATAGTGTTGGACGTGCAACAGCTTTATCTGATGGTTCAAACTGTTAACTTCATTTTAGTTGTTGAAAAACCACGAACAACATAGAGTACTCCCGGGCCGCAGTAAAGTTGTCAAGCGTTGACCGGTCCACGGTTGTAAAAAAGTCGGGGACCACTGTTATAAGATATTTCGGGCGGTATCTTCGTACATTTTCGTCCCTCTCCGATTTCTTCGAATTTAGAGGTTTTGCTTCTACGTCACTCATTTGCCAAGGCTTTGGCGATAGGTTCAAGTGGTTTGCGAAGGCAGTCGTGAATTTTGACTGCTACTGTATGTGCGGGTTTTCAGCCGAAAATTGTTCCATTGCTCTGCAAATTCCCGAAGGCAGTGCAGACTGGTATGTGAGTGGTATTGTGTTATTTAAATGCCTAATTTTGGTAAAAACAGCTCAAAATTTTGTTTGAGTCTAAACGAAACTTGGATCACTCAAAATGCTTTTACAAATCCCCAAAGTAGATTTCTTTATCCACAGGGAAAAATCACAAATCGTTTAACTACTGAAATGAAGACATCGTTGAAAGATATATTAACTAATTTCCAATGTTTCAATATGGGCTAAAAATTATAGCAAACCCATAGCAACCCAAACTGTAATGTGAAGTAGTACTTTAGTGTATTGTGGTTGTGGTCGTAAAGCGAACTCTACTGTTTTGAGAGACCGTTACAAAAATTTGAAAGACCGTTTCGGTCTCTCAAAACGCCTTGAAACACACACTCTGAGTATAAGGTTCAATATTCGCAATGTGGTTATATGGTTTGTGAAAGCAAAATGCGTCGCAGGCAAGGTCAAGCCAATAGAAGAAATTGGTTTAAAGTTGCTACATAAAACATTTGCTGTTTTCACATAGTTTGGAAATATTCGGGATAGCTAAAGAGGAAATGCGTCAACAATTTTGAACTAGTGCAGCACAGCAATAGTATCACAGACTTTAAGCAGGTTGAAAACAAGGCGTCCAATCATGTATTTGGGAATTAATTTTTAGTCGATGTGATAAATCATCCGTGGGAACGGAAATTCGGGAACGGATTCAACCATTTTTATAGTAGCAGCGTCAAATAATTAAATCAATGCACTTAGTTAATCCCCATCAACAAAGAAAATGCCAAAAATGTTTCTAGTATCCGAGTAACACGTTTCGTGTATATTCCGCAGTAAAATCGGTCAAACACGGTTTAGTTTTTCTTTGTAAAGGAATTTTTGACTAGATTTCTCTTGCACTGTTCTTTACCATTTTTGCACCTGAGTTTGAACGTGCTTTTGGTAAAACAAAATGCCGAGTTTTAGTTTGTTTCTTATTATACGGATGAATATCTGTAATGAGTTTTAAAATAATTGTTAAATGTTGCTGGCATTGTGAGAGTTAGTGTAATTGCACATGAATATGCTCACTTGAAGACAAGATTGTAAATATCTTTCAGTTAGAGAATTTTCTGCTTTTTATAAATGTTAGTAGTAACTATAGGAGTCACAGGTTCATATGTGTTGAAAGTTCAAACATCTCATGGCGCGATTTAAAACAGCCGATATTGAATGTGGATGAAGCTGCTCTTCCCCAGGCAATAATTCCAGATTGTACTCGTGAGTTTTCGTCGCGAGAAGAAATACGGGTTTGAAAATGAATAAATGAAAATGTGTGGTCGTTGAGCATAGTTATTCAATAGAAACTTGAGTTTTGTTACGTAGGCCTAATAATGAAATTGAAATACTAGGTTTTATTTTATTCTATTTATACTGCATACACTTCGCAGAGCTGATGATGCCTACTTCATAGGCGAAATATATACTCTGTAAGATCTTAAAGTGTCTGATTCTTTGCTGAGAAAGGATTTCTTTCCATAGACAGTGAAATATTAGGCAATATTTTAGCGTGTACAACGTTAGCAAACAGCACAGCTATGTCGTCTTAGTTGGTTCTTCGCCTTAATTAGGCCAGTTAGCCTCATTCGAGATGTCATTCATTCATTCATTCATTCATTCACCATTTTCACACCTGCTTTTCATCTAGGGAGGGTATAGGGGACAGCAGCCACAGGACTCGAAATACCTCACGGTTTTAGGCAACTTTTTTGCAATATGTTTTAATGCAGCTGATTTGATTGTCTGCAAATCATATTTTAACGATATACCTTGCACTTTTTGCGGGTGACTTGAAGTTTCGCAAGGAAACTCTTGGGTAGAAGTTTTTCAAGGTGACTCTTAGGTAGTAGTACTGAAAGAGGACTCCTGGGAGAAGTTTTGCAAGGTGGCACAAGCTGCGTTGCAATATGCACTCGTGCTTTGAAGCAGCGCAGAGAACAGAAAAACTCCCATCATACCCCTGGTTCGAAAAGTAAGCGTTGCATCTCGGAGATGACATTCTGTAAGACCAACTAAAAAACTAACACAGCGTGTTTCGCGTCCCAAACTCCCCGCCCGCTTTATTTTCCGATGCAGTAATTATTTTCAATTTCTGATGAAGAAACGAACGAAGAGTAAAAAATTATTTGTGTCGATCGAAACAATCACAGCAACGAGTTGAATTCAAATAGCTGCGGTATCAAATGAATGTGATCTCAAAATAGCTGCTCTCTAAAGTGGTTTCAAGTAAATCAAGTGAGAAGTGAATCTTATGAAATTAGTCTCAAATGAACGTGATCTTAAGTGAATGAAGTCTTGAAAGTGATCTTAAGTGAATGAAGTCTCAAATGAACACATATCAAATGTATGTGCAGACTAAATGACCCCTGGTCCTTCGCAGCCTCCCACTTCCTCCATGCATTTTATAAGTCGGTGTGTTTGGAAAGCCATCGCAGCACTACATTATAATAATCGTGATGACGTCTTTCATTCGCATGCCTTTTATGCTTGTGTTCCATCGAAGTAAGTGTAATAGCGCCATCAAGCGTATACATTTCTACTACCGCCACGTATATATCATCGTGTTTATTCATGTATTGATGTGTTCTTTGTCATTGCGACGTAAGCCTAGCGCGTTTTGTGTGGGAGAGAAGACGTTATACGCAATATATGGTATCAATTGAAAAGGTCTCAACTGTGATAAACGGGCTGGTTCACGTTATGGAAAGCAATCCCCAAAAATCTTCCAAAGCACGGCGAATGATCGGACGCAACCAGGATGGCGGAGACGAAGTCGGAATCGTAAGGGGTCGGAGGTTTTTGGGTGGAGTCGGAGATACAAGAAGTCGGATTCCTAACAACACTAAGAGTCGGAGTCGGATTTTGTTGTCCCACTTCGACTCCGGATGTCCAATTCGGAGTCAAAGTGGGACAAAGAGTCGAAGTGGGACATTTTTTACATCACACTCCTAAGTTGGGAATTCCTGTTGAAATGGTACAATTTCTTTTGAAACTTTTTTTGAAACAGAGTTTTCTTGCCGTGCACCACGATTTCCATTGATTTTAACTGCCAAACTTCATTCCCTTTATGTTAAGGAGTCAGAGTCGGGAATCGGAGTCGAAAATTTTAGAAAGTCGGAGTTGGAGTCGGAATCGGATATTTTGCCTCCGACTCCGCAACCCTGGATATAACAGCAGCAGAGAAATGCGGATCGAAGCGAAAAATCGCGTTAATAATTAATCAGGGCCTAATCATGTAATCAGGTAATTATGCCGTGTAAAGACAATGCTGAAAGCGATACAGCAATTCAGCAAAGCGTTACAATTTTCTATTTTGGGGAATTGTGTTCTCTAAATCTGCTAAAGGTTTTTGCAAATCTGCTCAGCAAGTATGAGGCGATCACAGCACAAACGCAATCGATTACGATTATGATTACTTACAAACCTCACAGGTTTCGTTGAGTTTTTTGTACCAGTATCTGGCAGATCACAGTTGACATGCTGGTTATCAGTGTCGTGCTAAGGTACATTCGACTTGGATTCAGGCCCGTAACTAAGGTGGGGCGCAGGGGAGCGAACCCCCTTAAAATTCTTTTCGCCCCCCAGGAAAAATGTTTTTGGCATAGTTTAAAACTATTGCACATAATTTAAAAAATTTGGGCTTTCTCAAAAACTCTTCGCCCCTCAGTGTCCCAAGCTGGTTACGGGCCTGTCCGATAGTCATGTCAACATAGTCTTCTTGTCCGGTTTATGTATGATGAGCGTACCCCGTGAAAAAATGAGTAAAGACAAGCAAGGTTTTATTGAAAGGTTGATTGGTCGCTTTGGACGAGATCCCAGATTTGTAGCTCTTGTTTCTAAGTAACCCTGATAAGTCTTGCTCGGTAGAATAAAGTCATAATTTCTAGTTTTGTTAAAGACTAAGGCAATACTTCTGTGAAAAGAAGTACCCTGCTTTGAAAATCTGCAGATAGCCCAGGCACGTAACCAGGTGGAGTGCAGGGGGGCTTAGCCCCCCTGCAGAAACTCCCTGGAAAATTGTGTTGGACATAGTTTAAAAATTTGGGCCCCTCTCAGAAAACTCTTCACCCCACCTGGTGTCCCAAGCTGGTTACGGACCTGAGATAGCCTATTGTGAAAATTATCGTAATATACCTGGCTAGTGGCTATGGCTGCCAACGAAGCGCATTATTGTGACTGTTGTCGTAACATGGGGCATTTTCTTTGTGGTGTAGTCATGTATAGAAACGGTAAAGCGTTTCGTGAACGTACATTTGCATTGTGTTGTCAGCAAACTGACAAGGATCAGCAAAACGTTGACGCTGCCTCCCCCCTGGAAAAAAGTCTGCGGACTCCCATTAGCTTGACTATACACTCCACTTCAGGACTGCGAAACTACAGAAATACTAAAAACGCTTTCGATCGAGAACCTAGAACTTTCGGTAGCAATCAACTTTCAAGTTAACCAGAAGTTAATGTACTTTTTGACAATTTGTCCAAGCAGTGGTTCTTAACTTTGCTGGATGTACTGAACACCGAAAGTTTCATCCATGCTTTAACCGAAACTTCTACATGTGGAAAATTAAAATATGAATTCTTCAAAGATAAAGACATTTTATCAACGCACAAAATGAACCATGCATCGGACCCCCGTCGAACCCCTGTGACTGACTCACCGAACCCCTGGGGTTCGATCGAACTCAGGTTAACAACTATCTAAAAGTATAAGCCTTGACTTTTTTGAATAAAAAGTTTTGCAAAATTCATTGCTAAACATTCTGCATTTAATTACGCGTTGCAATTTCCCAGAAAATATTTATTCGATCCCCTACGCCTTTATGACACTCAATTAAAACTCTTACAATAAAGAGAAGAGAGCAAACAAAGCTACTGAAATACTATTTCAAGACGGGATTGTTGCAAAAGTCTTAAGTGGATTGGCTATAAGAATTACGATGCACATTTCACACCGCACTTTTGCGAGACTGTAATCTCCGCTAATGAGATTTTCGCCTGACAAAGCCTATCAAACTGCATTTATACACAGCGAGCAATCACACTAATATCCAGTTATATTGGATCTGCGCACTGTACCTTTATCCGTTGCATGAAGGCGAGGCTCACGTAATTGTAGGAAAATTGCTTTGCTTAGCGTGCTTGAACCTAATGGACTTTAAATCATTAATCGGGAGCACTCGAACAGCCGACAAGCGTTTTGCTTGCCAAGTGTGTTCGGCTTCGGTCAAGGGGTGTTTGCGTCCACTTGAACGGTTCGACACTTTCCGACGTTGTTGCGGCCGCCATTTGTGCGTCGTTGCCAGGAACGCTTCCCAAGCAAACGCTCGTCGAGCACTTTCGGAGAATCGATCAGATGAGTTAATGCCGATGTAATGGGAAGCTGTTGAGCAATTGCAAAAGATCACGGGGATTAGGCTAGCAGATTAACGCGGAAAAGACCGCCACGCGCTTGTGGTGGACTGGCACCCCGAGGTCGATGGGCGAAGATGTAGCAAGATAACCACAAATCATCTGAGGCAAACGAACGCATTCCTTGTGCTAGCAGTGCTCTGGCAATACTAATGTGAATCGCTCATGTCTGAAGTGGCGGCGACGCATCAGAGTTATTGAACGATGTCATTTTAATAAGTCGTATATGACCGAAGAGAATCTTGCCTGAGTTTTAGAATGTCAGAGAAGATTGAACACGGCCTCAATACGACGTGATGCCGAAACGTCCGATTTTCCAAAGAAACTTAAAAAACTGCTTATTTTTTCGCTTTGCCGCGTGCAGTTCTAGTTAGCAAGGATGGCACGGCGCTCGCCACAAGTTTCCCGAGCGTAACACGAAACGCGAAGAAAAGCTTGAAGCAACAGGGCACTGACGATGAAAGTAAAAAAGTGACCGTCTGGCAAGCTATTGTACTCTTTCGTTTTAAATGTCCAATTACAATGTTCGGTGCCCTTCACCAGAGTCCTCTGACACAGACAGGGAAAAGGCTGATAGTACGAAGTTGTGGATAAACGAAAAACGATATGTTTGCGGCACAGCCCAGAACAATGCAATACGTTTGGGAGGGCAGGCAGCTCAACGTAAAGTACGCAGGTATTTCAGTGAGCTCCGCTCGCAGAGTTTTATTAGTTGGTTGCAAGTAAGACAAAATATTATGTGATATTGTAGCTACAAGAAAACTTCGGGAAATAAGTTACGAAACCGCCTGGCGTTGTGCCCCCTGAGTAAAAGCAAGACAGTCACCGCGAAAGTTACATTGTGCCAGTTGTTTTTTGAAAATTTACCCCTTTTCTAGTGCATTGCAGCCACTTGCGGTAATGTGAAAGTTAGTGGAACATGAGTCATGCATCGAAAATGTCTGCTCTATGTGCTTCCTAAACTTCACGGTGCGTGTAACTTGCAGACTTAGAGTAGACCAAAGAGAGCTTGCCGATATCTGCAGCGTGTGTTCGCAGTTTGCGAATCAGTCGAGGTATAGCATCATGTCGACGGTCGATGTTGTTGGGACGTGGGTAAGTAGGCATAAAGTTCGGTTTCTTCGAGCTGGCACGAAGCGCGAAAGATTATCGGGAAATGTGTGTTGCAGTTTCCCACTGGTTACTATGGACATTTTCGAAGCAGGACACGCAACGACATCCTGCAAGAATACCGACATGTTGCTACGCCATCTCCACCTTCTAAGTTCATAAACCGTGTTCGGGTAAGACGTCGTTTGTTGTTTTTCCCGAAAATCCTGATCTGAAAACGAACACAATTCCCACAGGGTCTCTATAGTCAAAGAAAGCGTATGTGTTAGTGTGTGTGTTTTTAAACACGCGTTTATCTTCAATTCATCCGTGCAAAAGTGTTTTTCCTGCAAATCCCACCGTATTTGAAGATATTTTACCGCGAACTGTTCTTCAATTGTACTTCGCCCTCGGTAAAAACAGCTTTCTCGCTAGCATACCCAGAAGACTTCGGATAGGCTTGCTTCGATCACCTCTAAACGATTAAGGCATTGTTCGAATGGCAAGAACAGATGGCAAATATTGCTGATAAAGATGAGAGATTATAACTGCTGTATAAGCTGTTGAATCACTAAGCTATAAAAAGCACGTTTCGATCGTTCGCTTTACCGTATTAAGGACGGCATTCACTGCGAGTCAAAAGATTTTCACGTTGGGCGGTCGACACAAGTTGTGTTCGCATTGTTGCTCTTGAAAACGCTATAAATCAGACCTTATCTGGGCTGGAAAATTACTGTTATTGTCCGACAAACGTTCAAGCACTGTACACCTTTATGCGAATAAAGGCGTTTTGATGGAAGGCTGTTCTCATTGGCTAGGCAGGCTGTTTAATCGTTTGTTGCGTTGCGACAGTTTCAGCCAAAAATTGTTCGCGTGCAATAGACCTCTCAGCTGGAACATTCCGCTTTTCAACAAATAAATATCCAACTTCTTTTTTTTGCTGTTTGACAAACTTTTCTAAAGGATTTTTATGAACTGCAGAACATTTTCACCAAGCCAAAAATAGGCATTAACTAAATAATTGTCGCTAACTTCTGTCAAGTGTTTCTTCGAAATAAAAGAATGCAAAATTTGGTAAATTTTCAATAAGGGGATTTAAAGCTTTGCTTCATTCTAGAACATTAGGCCATAAATGAAAACAAAATTACTCAAAAGTGCTAACAGATGATAAAAACGATGAAAATTGCCAAAGCGCATGAAAATACCAAAATATTTATTGCAACTTTTAAACAAAAAAACATGAAGTATGTAACCTTTAGACCAGTGGTTCTCAAAACTTTCATGAGCCGTGGCCCCCTTCAAAAGACTAAATCTATCGTGACACTTGGGTTATGCAATATCACCCCAAAGCTATCTATTCAAGGCCTCTGCTCATGGTCCCCAGGGAACAGCTCCGTTGCCCCCTAGGGGGGCGGGGTCCCGTTTGAGAAACCCTGCTTTAGACTGTGCTTCCACAAGATTGCATGTTTCAATCTCCTGAAATCATTTCATCGGTAAAACCGATTGCCGCGCTTTAAGTATAACGGCCTTTGTTCACAATTTTATTGATATCAAATATTGTGTCAAAAACACGCTCGACCAATTCAAAGAAACAAAACGTGACTGTAGAAGTAGCCTTGTTCTATAAAAATTTCTCCACTGGACAGCTTTGATCCCAACACTGAAACCCTCTTAAAATTCTGTGCATATACAGACGCGGTTAGATGGAACATCGATTCTTGGAAAATTCGCAAACCTACTGATTACTGTACTTTCATGTGAGAAGATGTGAACAGTGATGAGTTGTTACTGCGCGATTATATATTATATGTTACGACAAGTTGTTGATCACAGTTTAGCAACCTTGATTTACCTAAAACAGATGGGATGTATTTAGTCGCTTGATACAAAATTCCCCGCTTATTGTCTAGAAATCCCCGGATGTTCACAGCTTTTCGAAACACGACAACCGACATTCGTTTCCTACAGATGCAAGTTATTTTGACACGGTATGAACTACTTTCATATGAGAATGCAATGATGTGGTTGTGGTAACACTTTGTCATTCTGTCGTTTCTTTTTTCTTCGCATATTCAAGGCGACAGACCTTCAAAAGTTTCTCCAGGGCACGTAGTATGTGGAAATCTGAACCAAACTTTGGGTGTTTCGTTCGGTAACAGCAGTTTGTTTGAGTTTATTATTTCGTATGAGACCTTGCAAGAAACGGGTTTGGGGTGGGCGACAGCAACGTGTTTAAGATGTTTCTTAGTACGCTGTTCCTGCCGCTCAGATGAAAATGCTGAAATACTAGCAAAGATTATGGACAATGCTTTTTGACTTTCAGCTTACGTTTGTTATTGTCGGTGAGAAAAGTAAATCAACTTGTAACGTTTGGCAGCTTTGTTTACACGGTCTTGTTGGTCACGAAACATGGATGGAACCCTTCTTTCAGAAATTGATTTCACGCCCTGCTCAGCGTTTACGAAAATAATCAAATTCCCATTTGTCTGATCGTTCAGACTGTAATGCAACGACATATACGTTACTGACGAATTTTAGAGATATACCTTGGTCACTATGGTTTTAATTTATTGTTTTAGGGAATGGGCAGGCGAAAAGCCAATAAAGCTTTCACTGCATTCAACCGTGAACTGATGCACTGGATACCGCACAAGCAGGAACTAGAAAGGCAGGGGTCCTTAGTGTCACTTTACAAGTAAGTGCATAATACTGTGCATAGACAAAGCAGTCGATCACAATATTTAAGATAGTGAGCTGTTTTGTGAAACGGTAGTCTGCATACCGCCCATTTAAGCTACTCATTGGTGTAAAATTTTTTTGTGTGTGAAGGACAACCTTTAACGAATGTCTATAACTTATGAATTAATACATCATCTTTTTAGCTAATTCTTAATTGAAAGCAGTGCTCTATTTTGGAACAGCATTATGGAGTTTGCTTCAGATATTTTTGTGGTAAAGTCTTGAATGGAATCACCTGCGCAATTGAGTTGATCGTCAAAGCAACTGACGAAGTTGTCATGAATATGTCGCGCAGGGCCGGCCTTAGCAAGTGCGGAGCCCGATTGAAGCACTTTTGCGGGACCCCATTCAGTGGCGTGTGCAGAAATTTTTGAGGAGGTCATCAAGTCACAGTGGTAGAAATCGTGAATGATGTTAAAGAGCGAGACCAGAAGGTGTAATGCCAATTTAGGGGTGTCTGGAGTCATGCCACCCAGTTTCACCTCTCCAGCAGAGACTTTCAATGTCCGTTCCATGGACATCTCCTAACACTCAATAAATCCATGAGTTATTACACTCAATAACTACTCTCTGGCCAGGTACCTACCGCGTGTAGGGCAGGCCAATTGGCCATGTTTTAAGCGAAATTAACAACATGCTTGATATGATCAGCCAGCAAAGATAAGACATCACAACTTAGCTATAAAACATCAACAAGCGAAAAAGTGTGACAAGCCGCGCCTGGATTTTGAAATTTGATATTTTCCTATTAACTTTTTAGTAGAAAAATGTTTGTCTGTTAGTTTTAAGTTGGTAAAATGAAATGTCACTACTGTTAGCCCACTCCTGGAAAAATGCGTTTGTCTACCACCTGGCAAAATCCCCTATTGCCCTCCTGGAAAAAATGTTTCCGAAGCCCATGCTCCTTTTGTGCGGTGTTTTAATACAATTGTACCAAGAAGACAATGATTTTCAGCTTTCAATTGACCATATCATTTTGCAGCCGGAGCCATAAGTTTTTCGATGTTGGAGACAGATCTGTAGCCAAACACTTTAGATGTCTGGAGCTGGAGCCAGAGCCCGAGCCTGAAATTTGAGTTCCGGATCCGCTATCGCAGTCTACGCTATGGAAATTGCATTTTCTAAGATAAACTTATTTTTTTGTGCTGTAACATTAGCAAAGTTCCTCAGAATTTTGTCCAAGTTTAAAGCACCAGCGAAAATCAAATTCAATGGACATAATTTCCAGACTATTTAGGTGCTTTTGTTGGATTGATGACCTCAAATAAGTTTTAATTACTTTTAGGTTAGAAAAAACTCCTTTTTCTGGATGTCACTGTAGCGGGGATGGTCAAGTAAATCCTGAGGCAAAAAAAAAATTACGGGAAGAGGCTGCTTTATCAGATCTCTACGAAAGAAAACGAATAAAATATTTAGCATATCTAGTCATTTTGCGCTTAGAGAAGCGGCGTCCGAAATAAAAACACTGTTGCTCGCCTAAGTCAAATATTTTGGCCCTGCCAAAATTTTGGGTTTCCTATGCCACTGCTATCGAACTGTATGTTGCAATCACTATTAAAACTTGAACTGCCAAGTACGAAACGCTTACAACTGAAAAAGAAAACAGCTTCAAAATTCAAGTTTTCTCTACCTTAACTAGCTGCTACTGAAAAACTAGACCACACGTTATCGAAACACAATGACCACTGTTACGATTCCACAGAACGAATTCTGATGAAAGAGAGTGTTAAAACCGCACATGTCACTTTGGTTTTCGCTGGCAACAGATCTCACTTTAAAAAAAATTCTGCATGCAGGCCCCGCGCCAGCACTACATAAACAGCTTCAATAGAAAGTGTAAGTTTGTGTAGCTTAGTCGGCATAGCGCGGGGCCCAATTGGAAGCAATCGGTCCAATTGGCTAAGGGCCGGCCCTGACGTCGCGAACGTATCGCCACACAAATGCAATAAACAGTCAGGGCTTCACTGAATCACAGGAAAATTTCGCCGATCGAGATTATTTATGAAAACCTTGCTGGGAATTCACGTCGAAATGCTACTTCGTTTGTATTCCTTACTGTATATTTATTTTCCCACTCGATGCTGCATTTGTTCTCCACTGACGTTTTAAGCTGATGATTCACATGTTGCTTTCAACTTTCAAAATTTTGTAGACGAACCAACAGAACTGCATCATTCTTCTGCGCAAAAGCAGAATATAAAAGCAGCATAAGTAGCTATCCACTCGTATTAGCCCATAGACGATAAAAAGTGAAGGTTTGAAGTGAAAAGTATCGAGAAGCACAATGCCGCAATGCTTCGCTACAGACGTCTGCTAGATGGCGTCTACACTCCAGCACCAACGTTTTTTTCCAAAAATCGTCAGCCGCAGTATTGACAACGAAACGAGTTCTTGCCTCGCGGCAAGCTTCTGAGAATCTGCCTGCTTGGTTCTGCTTTCATACGTTTGCGATGATTCGAACTTGCACGTATCTATTTTTTCAATAATTGTAAGCCACAGGAGTGAACAAGTGAATCCATCACAATTTATTTCACAGGGAAACTAGTTTCGTGAAACTAGTTTCGTGCACAACACATCTTCAGTCCTGTAAAAACGCCGTAAACATTGCTAGTGAAATGTTGACAGTTGAAACAAGTATAGAAAAAACACACGAATTGTGGCTAGGAATTGGAGCAAGAGCGGTATAAATTTGCTATTAACTTTCCCGCGGTGTTGAATCATGGCAGGTTGGATTTTCGAAAAGGAGGAGAAAAGTCGGACGAACCCATCCCTCAAGTCCTTTCTCCGAGGATTCGAAGGAGGGCGCTAGAGCAAGAGGCAACCGATGCGCGATTGAAGTGGCTGTCGGATTACAAGCGCCAGTTCAGCCACGGCCAACCAAATCCCCGCATTAATACCGACTTGAACACGGGCCACGCGTACGACGGACGCGGGCAAAACCTGCGAACTCACCAGCACATCAACGCGACAGGCAGGTTGAAAAAAGTCGTTCCGCCTTACCTCGAGCATGTGCGAAGACGCACGAAGTCTGCTCCCCCGATTCGCTACAGCGTGGGGGACTGTTTAGTTTGGTATCCTTCCCCCCCTACGGCGCCAGTCACGTGCATATCTCCGAGGACAGATGTGAAAAGCAGTCGTCTTTATCAAAGCTTGCCAAATCCCCCGGTCGCCGGTTCCCGACGAGGGAGTCAGAGCAACGCAAAATTGGCCAAGACGGTCCAGGGCAGTATGACACCGGCGGCCACGTCCGTCAGCACTTTTTCGCCAGTAATCGACAGCACCACTGGCACGGAAATCACTGTTACAGGCCCACTTGACACAAACCCGCCAGCAGTTGTGGTTGATTAAAACTCCCTTGAGTTTTAATGCGTGTTGATTGAACAGCCTTAGCTTGCTCTGCTGCTCCAGCAAAAAGTGCGACAAGGGTTACCTACATCTGCCATTTGATAAAGCCTTTTGCTGACGTGAGCTGCCATTTTGCACTTTAAAAGTTTTAGACGTTTGTTTCGTTACCGAATACTAATAGCGAGCGGATAGCCTATTGTCAACTTTTGATGTACAGGCAATTGTCAACTTATAAAATTACACATGCGATTGTGGAGATAAGAATATTGGATGCTACCCTTGCTCAAAACGATATAAGAATATTGGATGCTTACTCTTGTTCAAAACGATATGTGGCATGCTTTACCAAGGTGATCGTTGCTTGGTTTTCACTGCAGATAGGGTCAAAAAAAGAGGTTCTTAACCTTTTTTCTACCACGCCTCCCTTTGAGTAACTGTCCTTTGTTTTCAAGCCCCCCTGACTTTAAATAAGTACATTGGACGGAACACTTCCCGTTAAAACACTTTCCATGTTAGAGCACGTGAGTGCATTGTCGCCCCCTAGGGGGGTGCGAGCCCGGTTAAGATCCCCTAGTCAAAAACAAACAAAACGTTTGGAACGGGGAACGTTTTTTTTCAAGTTTTACCGAAAGTCCTGTAGGAAGAACAAACCATTTTTACAAAATTCAAAATTTTTGCAAATTTTGGAGCGGCCATCTATCTCTTCAGGTCACCTGATTGCGGCTCTGATTACAGACAGTGCTTTTTGCCACTGGTAGAGTCCGAAGGCTGTAGTGCTCGTAGGAACTGGTCTTGCTACCAGCAATAATCGCAGTGAAGACGTTATTGAGGTTGTTTACTGCTCAGCTGGGCTTTGCGTTTGGCACTGACCAACAGAAGGTCAGATCGTGCTATAAAAGGAATTTGGCACTGGTTAAGCGATGTTTCCAGGAATTGTTAAATCACATCCTGCTCCTAGAGTCGAACTAGGTTCGTTGGCCCCAAGTCTCATGTTGATATAATTGGTCTGGAAATGGATATTTTAAGCTCACCGACAAAATCAAAATAGTAAAACTTAGCAACGGCAAGTTTATGAACAAAAATATATTATTCTGCAATGTTTTCAATTTTACTCAATGCGTCCAGGACATTTTCTTGGCTATTAAATATGTGCCTTGTTGGATTAGCATTTACCCCGCCAGTGCTTATACGCAAGGCGGCAAGATGCTTGTCTGTGCTGGTGACCACAAGCGTGAATTTAATCCCAGGACATTGTTTACATACGATTTCACATCGGGTGATTCGATAAGCTTCAACTCTCGGTTATCTTTTGTATTTTAACGAAAAAATAAACAAAGCAAATACAAGGAAATCTGACCCACAGTCCGCATTTTTGGCGCTTTCAGTTATGAAGTTGTCGCAATTCATAGGTGGTGGATCTGCATGGGAACTAACAGATAACAAAGTTTTTGCAATGCACGTGAAAGCAAAACTTTTTTTTTCAATAGGTTGCGGTTTCAAGAATTGATAAAGACATTGCTTTTAGGTCTCTCCATGGGTAAAAAACTATTTTTGAAATGTTTCTTTTGTTTGGTTAAACTTTCATATAAAGAGATTACCGACATGCCCTGCAAGAGCTACGAGCTATAAAAAATGCAGTGTGACAAAGTTTCGAATTTTTAAGTTGTGGAAACAGAAAGAAGTCAATAACAAAGAAACGAACATGAATTTTGCACGTTGCTTGTTGACAGACCTTTGACTTGTTTGTGCAGTTTATTGAGTCTGCACCATCTTAAAAAAAACTCTGTGCCACCTGAAAATCTGTTTTTCCCCATGAGGGCTTCGGTGCTGGTGGGGTACCTCATTTTTACAGGAGGCGTTAATCCGAAGTAGAAAGTATTTTTCTGTTCATAATTTTCGTGTGAACCCCATGATGCATGCCTGCTGCAACACGACGCTTTTTATAACGCTTGTCTCTCACGCTTAATATCCTAATAAAGACTGACGGGATCAATGTATGTTGCCACGTGCCGGCTGCCAATCACGATTCGACTGTGGAAGAAATCTTGTGGGTATCAACGTCACGCCGTGACAATCCTCATTGCCGAACTGTGATGTTTCACATTTCTGTTTGCACATGTAACGCTATTTTCAAACAAATGTCACGAAGCATGCGAAAAATTTGAATGTTGTTTGGACTTATGTTGCCGAAAAGAGAATGCATGTGAAACGCAAAAGAAAAAAGTTTAATACATATTTTAGACAAAAGAGTGCGTGGTCTCGATCTGTGAGCATTGGGTGAAACAGAATCATAGAAAAGTTTTAAGGGTGGACGATTATTCCCAAAAATGTATGCCCAGAAATTTGAACTAAGGAAATCAAGCCCAGATTTTAAACATTTACATGGTAAAAATTTTTCTTTCAACCTTGATTTTAGCATCGCATGAAAAATTTCGAAACTTTTTTTCTGCGACAAACTAAAAGATTTCCGAGCTCACGGATATATGCGACAGTTTAACGGCTTTAACGAAATGTCGATTCTGCGCTGCCAAGTACAAAGCAATCTCACGTTGAGAGAGCTAACTTCTTGCTGCAGACCAACTAATGCGGAACGTTTTAATTTCCTGAATTCTCATTGTTGCCAACGCTGCAGTTGACTGTTTGTGCTGACAAGCTTTGCCAAGCACACCGCTGTGTACAACGGCTGAACCCATTTCCGGTGTAATGATTTTCTCATTAGGTGCACAGATATTTTTTTCCTATCTACTGCTGCTAGCGTTCATTCAACGCTATGTCGCTAGTTGGCAAATTTTTTTCTGGGCATTTGTTTTAATTATTGTTTCTGGAAGATTTGCCGTTAGACATCTGTTAAGTCATCGTTTGCTTGTTAATTTTGTCGACTGTCTGATCTAGTGCTGTCGAATGGTGTTGGGCACAGTTGAGGGAACCTTTTGAATAAACATATATTATTTTGTGTGAGTACTCAGCCTTTTTAGCAGATTGAATATTATGTTTTAGAACTTTGCTAGGTTGTCGCCCGTTGATGATGAAAATGTGAATGAGTCTTTTTCTTGTTGGTATCACGAAACAATTTTCGTTTGGCTCTATAGCATCAATTGTTTAGCTTTTAAGATCGAATCAAAACATAAAAAAGTAGATAAAACATTCAATGTAAAAAAATCGTCTAACAAATTGAGGACAGTCAACGGTGGTACGCAGTGGGAAGTGAGAGTTAACAATAGGAGTTTTGCTCGTAATCAGATAGGAACTCAGAAACTTTCACAGCGAAGAAATATTGCAACTCTCTCTAAACAAAATTTCCAAAGCGAGTGACTTACAGAAAGCAGCAGTGTGGAGGGTTGGACTGAAATTTTGGATCCATTTAAAAATGGATTATTGTTCCGTTTTTGTTGGAACTTTGAGCAGCAAAATTATCCTTCCGTGGTAAAACGTTTTATCAAGTTTACATCCCAATGAAAATACGATTGAAGTTTGCAGACCTTTTCATAAAAGTAGATTGATTTAAAAAGCGGAATCGCAGCATGGGGAGGATATCACGTCACTAGCTGTTCCACGTCGCTCGTCGAATCAGCTTCCGAAGCAGGTTTCGTTCGTTCTCCTCCAGAATTCAGTTAACTTCCAATATTTAATATTAATGTTAAAACAGACAACCTACTACCTCAATTTTTCAATCAATAATTTCTATTTACAAACTTTACAACCTGACAGACAAAATCGTTTTCTTGCAAAACAACATATTTGCAAACCACGGTTTGTGGATGAACGTTTTCCGAAACCAGATAGCTGACAAATCATTTTTGGGGTTGTACAAACTTTTAACGAGTAATTTGTTTGTGAAAGATAAAAAACATTCATCCGTAAAAATATTTTTGACAATTATTTTGTTTTTGTGTCCCGCGACGCTCCCGAGAGGAAAGCTTGTGTGAAAAGTAAAGTGATTTTGTCTGCAGTCACATTTTAGACAGTACCATTCACATTAAGTTTCTTGTGTTTGTAGTTCAGTAGGTTTGTTGAAGTTCCAGCTGTGATGTTTTACAACCAGGGTCGGTGAATATCTGAGGTTTTTCTTAAACTTTCACATGTACCAGAAATACTAACACGGCGTGACGCATTTAATGAAACGCGTAAAATATTTGGAAGATTTTCTGAGCATTTCCGGCACACTGCGCACACCTTTGCACTAGACGCTCGGCGGCACCATTGACAGCAGAATGGTACAGGGCTCCAGTTAGATGGACAATTCCATTCTCTTTACAAAATTCCTGGAACTCCTCAGACTTGAAAGTAGCAGCTCAGTTCGTTACAAACGGTATGGGGGAATCTAAATGCGCGGAATCCTCTTGCA
>JGI24159J19872_10002009_pt1 | contig 23589 bp, 24 predicted proteins | sample Ectturendosymbi4_FD_19872 | JGI IMG/M metagenome (IMG submission 19872) | reverse complement strand
TATCCTATTATTTTCCCGTGAAAGTTGCTAGCAAAGATTACGCTGGCCACAAGGGTACTTTTCCCATTGTCAGTTTTTGTTAATCAGTAGACTGGTGAAGTCGCGTCGAAAGTGTGGTTTTGACAAAAAATGGCCATTTGTACAAATGCTATTTCCATCGAATGCTACACGCCACATGTACGTCGATAATGACATGAGCTGAGCGGGTGCGTGGGTAAGCTCAGGGGAACATTGAGGTCGTTCGCGTGCAAGCAGTTAAAATGCTATACAATTTGCAATGGTGCTTTCATGAAGTAAAAATCTAGCGACCCGAACCGTCCATCATTATTCTAATTTACCGTAATGGGGCTGCTGGAAGGTTGTATCTACATTCTTCATATTTTACATGGTTTAATCGCAGGTTGTTCCCAAAAGATTTGCTTCCAACCTGATCAATCGTAAACACTTGAATGATTTCTCCGGTTGCATCAGAGACCTGATGGTTAACAGCCAACGATTGGACACCGAGGGAATGGCTTCCGGATTCCGCATTAACGTCTCACCGTGTTATGAAGGCGGCACCGAACCAGGTACAGCAACACGCAACTCAACGTCGAAACAGGTTTTCTTGTTGAAAGCAATTGCAGAGCACCTCCATGTATGTCAGCCATCAAAGATAACGTTCATCCAGGTTTTTAACGTACGCATTTCTCTGAACACAACCTCTTAGCCGGGTTGGAAACATCCTGGTAACCCCGTCGAAGCATACTAGACTTAGCTTGTCAGTGCTTTAAATAGTGTTGCGCACGTGTGGAAAGCTGTTTCATGATCTGTGTATGAGAAACTCCAAATATTGTGCGGCATGCGACTCCTTTGCCTAGGAAGTTGGAAACTGACAGCAGTATTGTAGGACCCTTCTGTATATCAACTGTTACATTGTGTTTATCTTACTAGGACCTCGTGGCAGCTAGGTTCGGAACCACAGTTCAGTTGCGCGGCAACTGTAGTCAGGTAAGCTATTAGGAACCCTACTGGGACTGCTGGACGAGAAGGGACATCTACCGAACATCAAGGCTTTGTAGTTAGACACAATTCTTGTCTCGGTTAATAGATGGAGCACTGCGCCATCTTTCCTAAAACTGCCATTAAAACGTTTTCTGCTTCAGGAATGTATATACCGCACCAGGAACCAGGACATTCTTCCGCGTTTTTGATTGGATTGAATTCGTACGAAGTTGGAGTCAACGTTGAAATAATGTTTGACATCAAGCCAAGGAAAAGGGATGGTCTTATCTTTGCCGTAGAAGGGAGTTCAGGTGCAATGCTTGTGAAAACCTGCCGTGTGCATTTTTGTGTTTCAGTTNTTTTTTACAAAGCTGTAAACGTCGTACATAAAAGCCGTTTCTTGTCTTTCGNGTGAGTCCTTGATAAGCTAGAGTTCGACCTGAGCGCACTTAGTCTGCAACAACAAACACGTTACAGCAAAATGTTTGCACGAACTATACTCGTGCAGCAATGTCGGTTTTAGCGTTTTCGTGCAATTGTCGATGGTGCAATTATTTATGAATATACGCAGATGCTATGAATGACAAATTGAGGAGCAGATTTTGTATCTTTGCAGGAGATTTTTTGAACGCTGCTTTAGTCAACGGAGTGTTAGCTGTCCGGATGCGACAAAATGGCGAAACCCTTTTCACCAGTTATGATCCATCAGAAAGAGGTCAAAGTTTCTGCGATGGACGGTGGCACACTGTTAACAGTGAGTGCTTGTTCAGAGATCTTTTTCGTATGCATCGAGTTATTTTGCTTCTCACTGGCTTAAACTGAATACGAAGAGCAACCAGCACCCACAATCAATTACTGCAATATCACAAACTTCGACATATTGTTTACAAATTTGTAAGCTGAAGCTTGCACGTTGGAAGAACGTTGTCAGACGGCTATACATTGTATTGCGCTTAGTAAATCCATTACCATCCAATCGCTAAAGAAGTGATCATTTAAAGGTGCTTGCTGATTCTTTGCAATGTGTTGCAGTAAACAAAGCCAAGAACATAATTGCACTCATCGTTGATGACTATCTGGTAACACCAATAGAGGAAGGTGATTTGGAGAACAGATTGTGCAGTACAAACGGCCGTCTTTTCATTGGAGGAGTACCAGGTAATGCCTCCAATCAGGGCCGGCCTTAAGCCGATGCAGCTGCATTGGGCCCCGCACCATGGTGTTTGTGTAACTGTAGGCTATTCATTTTTTCCAGATAGTCCTTGCGCTAAACCATTCAGGAGAAACGATTAATAAATCTCATTTGTTAACAAACACAGCTCTCGTTTTGGAACAGTGGTTCTCTAACACGTCTCACTTAAGTAATTGTACTTTGTTTCAAGCCCACTTGACATTAAATAAATTGCATAAAGTGCATTTATTCGTAAATGTTTTGATCAAACTTTCCACGCTGTAGAGCGTGTAAGGGCTCACACCACCCTGGAAACTTACTGCCGGCTCCTGGTTAAAAACCACTGCGTTACAACGAACATAGACACAAATAACAGATGAAAGGTTGAACTCGTAGACTTTCTCTTCGAGTCCGAACACTCAAGCAATTGGCCATTGAAATAACAGCAACGAGTGTTCTATTTTTCATTTTTCGGACTGGTCCGCACAGGACACTAAACCGTGTCAGCCTGTCTGGACAGTAGGTCAATAACTGTTGAGTAGCAACGCTGGTTGTGCCAAGAATATTGTTGGTTGTTGTTCTGAAACAATTGCAAGCTGGGGCCTTCGCTTTGAGAAAAGTTCATAGTGGGCTACGAATTGGTTACAGACTTATTATTCACTGTGCCCCCAAACTTCTTCGTTTGTGATAGCCCAAAACTCTTTTAAATCGCAATCCACATCAAACGGTTGTTATGCCTCTGTGGATTAGGGCAGGCAGCAACGCTACCCCCGGTGAGAATATACTGCTTGTAGGAGCTTATTAAGACAAAGCTTGAAATCATAACTAATCGCGAATGATATTTAAACGCCAATCAAAACTGATGCAAAAAAGAAAGCGTAACATAGTTAGAACCTACCGTAGTGGCAATGAAAAGGGAAGATAAAAGCACTGAAGGAAAGTGAAATAGAACATGTCAGCGGAACAATAGCGAAATTTATCGTTAAGAAGAATAGTACAAAGATCGGGGAATCAGATAGTGAGTCACTAAGTTCCTTGAAGGATCAAGATCTGCACAATTTTCCTGTTTTTTCTGTGCAACCTGCTGAACAAGTTACCCATTGTCTATCTTCGGCCAGCAGTGTGATTCAGATTCCAAGAGGAAAAACGACAGCCCTGATGTTAGCTTTACCGAAAATTGTGAGGATCCTGCGTCTTGGACCAAACGTCTTTCAACAGCTCAGCAAGATTTTCTAATCGCCGAAAGTCCACATAAATTATATTTGAATTATGAAGTTCCCAAAGATGTGGCAGACACAAAACTTTTTAATTGTCATTGACAACGTAATTTATCCAATGGAGAGTTGATGCAAAGAAAATGGCTGGCGTGCTCAGCTGGAAAAATCGGGTATTTGTTTCTGTTGTAAGCTTATTTTCCGATGTTAATGCCGCGCTATCCATCTATTGATGGGTTTTCTGACCGGCTCAATGCTAGTGTGCGCTCAGCTGGGCATGAAAAGTTCAGTTGTCACTTTCAGGCAAGTGTTCAATCTTTGATGCTGAGCAAAGACTAACGAAGGGTTGCTCGTTGAATTCAACTCACCACTTTTATCATTTGCCGCTCCATCAAACTTNTATTGTGTTTNNCTTATTTGCGAGTGTAAATACAGTACGTAGAAAAAACAATACAGTACTTCAANGCCCAGGTACATAAAAGTTAAGAACACTTAAAGCTGCATTACGGCTTAACTAGGCAAGGCAAAAAATTATGAAGGTCACCCAGCACACCTGTTCTTGTTTATCATTATATTGGACGGCTATATGCTTCATTCATCAATGATCCATGCTCATTACATAATGCGTTTGGTACGTTGTTTTTTCATCTGTGATACTGATGTGGTGCAGTAGTGTAGTTGTAAAATCTTGTAAATTACATTTATAATTCATAAAGAAAAGTTTGCATTGGTATCCAAGACCATGGATTAAGAATAACAATAAAATTGAGCTTTGGGGGAACTTTGGGCGGATTTATGGAGTTGCTCTCTTGTGAAGTCTGTTTTTTCGTGTATTGCGTCTTGAAGCGGATAGTTGATGATGCGCCCAGACGTTGAAACGCGTCTGCACTTGTGGTTAGCGAAAGCGAAAAACGGAGAAAGGTAATCAGTAGCAGAACATACTGCCTTAGCAGTTTTCTCCAAGTCAGTCGTTCTTCGAACGAAAGTGCCGTTCAACAAGAGTGAAATATTTGCATTGTAAGTTCAATTCGCTTGTCAGTTCGGTTTGATTGACGGAACTGCGTACCTTTGCATTTGCGCTCGCCGGTCGGATCTCCATTGCAGAGTTTTCTTTACAACTTTCGGTTGTGTCTTCTTTACAACTTACGAGTGGTGGCGTTACACTCTAATGTCCACCACAGCAACATGCTATTAGTCATACACATGGACGTAACTAGGGGACACATGAGCTATGCCCACGCCCCTCCAATTAGAAAAGGAAACTTTTGTTGTATCACCTATATACAGGTCAACTCCAAGAATTTGCCGTGTTTTTTTGATGATCATATAGGCCATTTTTTAAAACATCTTCATCAAAAAGGTGGTAACACGGTTGACTGACCATGATGAAGTCATAAAACCACTGGTCAAACAGGCCCTGCGCTTTGGTCTTACATTGGGCCCCGCACCTGCTGGGGTCGGCCCTGCCTCCGATTGCGATTAATCGTCCTCGCTTAGTCTACTGTGGTGCGTGCATCAACTGTTTTTGCAGAATGGATGTTTTTAGCTGTGTTGCAATTAAACTTTAATTTAAAACTTGAGCGAGCTTGGAAAACAACGTTGGAACATTGTTGCTTGCAGTAAGTTTTGAAAGAAACACTTTCGGAAAAGTCATGGCGTACACCTTCGTATACATTCATCTGATGTAGTTTAGATTCTAAACTTAGATTCTAAACTACATCGTATTTTTTGAAACAAGGGTCACCAACAGGGTGCTCGCGGGCACTAGGTCGCCCGCAAGGACCACGTTGGTCGCCCACGGGCCTGTTCTGAAAATAACATTAAGATGACGAGTATCGTCGTAGATTAACATCATTAATAATAACAAAACTAAAAGTAAATTGAGCAAAATTTTTGCTTCAGAAGTGTGTATCAAAGTAGTAGCCCTTAGCGTTAATCGGTACCCATGAAGTAGCTCTCAGTTACATAAAGGTTGGTGGCCCCTGGTTTGAAATGTCCTATTTCATCGCTAAGAATTTAATGTGCTCGAATTCTTTGGCATGTACTGTTTTACAGTTGGTAATAAACGAACACGCGTGTAGTCAATACATTTCAAGTCGTAAAACTTTCTCTTAACTGCTGTCGTTCACTCTTGTTCGCTATAACTCTGAAATAATGTGCTTCAGATCTCATGTAATAAATGCTCTTACCTTTCCGTAACAAGTTGATTTTGCAAAAACTGCTTTATAGTGCTTCAAAATTTATTATTTACTTGTTCATGCTGTTTTTTAATTTCAGAGGGCGTCTCTATCGCTGGCCTGTTAACGGAAACCCAATACACTGGTTGCATTCGCAAAATGAGGTTCGACTTCCACCCTGTCAATCCCCAAACAGCAATATCATCTCACGGCGACATCCTTACCAACTCTTGCCCACTTTTGTAAAGGATTACAGAAAAAGGCGCTCTAGTTGCGCTGTGCATGCCATTGGACACACATCTCACAATGTTGATATTCGCTTTGTCTTTCATGTTCATTATTTCAATTAATTGTATATACTTGTTGATTGCAACTTTATTAAAACGTTGCAGTTAATTCATTTACACGACTTGGCTCTTTTGAGCCGAAGACGGTGATGATCATGAAGTCAGTTTGCATTTCGCACCAAAAAAATCAGCAGCAGCGATCTTACCAGTGAAGAACTCTAACATCTTTGCACTTTTTAGGAAAGATAATGCAGTTTCAAGCTGCAGTAAGTCGATACCATATGAAAACAACATTTTGTATTATGTGATTCAGGCCTAAATTGATTTATCCGTCTTTGACGGCGTAGTGTGTTGAACGTAAGCTATTCAGTTGCGATTTAAACACGGTCTGATATTCATGATCATACTTTAACAAATCCTGGAATAGAGCAAGCGGCCTATTTCTGCATGCTGTAACACCGAGGAATGGATTTGTATGTGCAGAGGCTGCATATCCAACTGAAGTATGGTATTGTTTGTTAAATTGCGCAAAATGTCAATTAGGTTCTGATGGCTTTTCGTGCTGGTGGTCGTGCATCAATTTGGTTTCGTATGCATGTATATTTTACTCAGGTTGACTCTTGCAATGGGAGTTTACTAGGAAAGTTCCATTTACTGTATTCGATTTTAGCTGTCCTCCAAATCGCAGCTAATTTGATTACTGCATGTAGTTGTTTCTTCATAAGCACTGAGAACTGCCATTGTTTAAAACCGTATCGAGGTGTCACATTTTTACTTTTAGCACTTCTACAATATCACGTGGCGTGATCTGCATTGTTGTCTTTTGTTGACGGTCCGTGTGCAATAACAGTTCACCACTCTTAACCTGAAGCAAGAGCTCTGAACTGTCAAACGTCATTTTACATTGTTTTGTTTGTCATCACCTTTGAAGATAGGAACGCCACAAAAAGAGTTTCACGCTGGAGCTACACTCCAACTCATGGACTCACCTGTGGTTTTGTCGGGAGAAAAAATGTCGTCTTTTCAAGGGGTGAAGGGCAGGCCCGTAACCGGGGGCGGCGAACCCCCTGTAACAATGTGTTGGACATAATATTTGGGCCCGTTTAAGAAAACTCTTCATCCCGTCTGGTGACCCTAGCTGGTTACGGGCCTGGTGAAGGGCGTTTCCCTCCTTGTGATATTTTTCGTAATCTCTCAACATCAAAATTCCCAGTTGTGTTAATTGAAGCCAATCATCTCTTCGGTTTGATAAAATGTTCTTCTGCTTTTTTTGGCGCTACACCACTGGGAATCACCAATCACTGACATAGTTAACTCGTGTTTAAACATGCGTTGTTTGTTAATTTCGTCCAGTTTTTCCAGCCCCCCCCAGCAGCACAAAGCAAGATTGTTACCGATGATATCTAACAACAGCGTGGAACTGTTTCAGTGCTTGTGCACATCAGTTTAAATTTTCTTAATGCGTCAACTTCTCAAATGTCCGATCTGGATTAGTTTGGGATCGGTAAAAACTGACTCAAGTCGTCCATTAACTTTTTTTTTTTATTTTCACGGAACAAACCTGTTTTATATTTGCGGCGGTTGCTGCTCTTGCTAAAATCAAACCCAAAATATTCATCCGAAATGCTCAATCAAATAAAAACAGTCTTTCTTACATGGACAGTAAACAGACGCTGAGAAGCTTCCCATTGGTATGTCTTGTGTCACAATTAAACGTTTATGTTTTAGCTTTCACGCAGGGCATACGTTATACGTTCCTAATTAAAAATAACCGGAAAAATGGAAAAGTATGATCCTGTCAAAATGACTTTCTATTTATTTGGCGACACATCCCGTTCTGGCGTTGGAGAAACACTTATTTTTCAGCCATTTGCAATTTCATCTTTTGTTTCGTTTTTTTCGTTTAACCTGAAAACAGGAGCATAAGTGGAACATACGCACAATGTCCGTTTCGAAAACTTTCGAAATAAAAACGCATGTTTATTTCTATTCTTTTAGTGGAACAAAAATTCCGCGAAAGAGTTTCCATTTAATGTACTCACATACAAACCACATAACTTGAAAAAACTACATCACTGAATAACTTTTCTGTTACATGCCATCTAAAATNTCGCAATCGTGTCTCTGCATTANGTGCATTATATTGCTTTTCCAATTTCATAGAGCTAGTTTACAGCATATTTTTACGAAAACGTAAGGTTGTCTGTATTCTTTATCGTAAAAATTTGTCGGCATGGGCGTCGGAAGGGGGTCCTGGATTTACAAAATTTTAGCAAAAAAAGGTTGTTTTTTTGGTTTCGAGTAGGAAAAAACAAATTTCACCACTTTTGATCCCCCCTTAGAAAAAGTTTGGAAAAATCCCCTATAGTGCTCCCCCTGGAAAAAATCCTTCCGACGCCCATGTTTTTCGGTAGTGGTAATTGTTGCCGTCACCACTTGTATAAAGAACAAATAAAGTCATTAGTTGCAACGAAGTTGTGCAAGTCAACTGCAATACGTTTGTTTCGAGTCATTTACGCAGTGACGAAGTGATAGACTGTGTCATTGAACAGATCCATCCAGTGGAGCTACCTCAAGCCGGTTTGAATTATTCTGAAGGTGAGAAACACGAAATCTGTTAAGTTGCAAGTATACTTTGCTCTTCCTGTAACAGGCGATCAGGTATTTTCAGCTTTTTGAAAAGAAGCGTTTTGCGTGTTCCTAGAGGTTGGCCCACCAGTGGGTCACTCAAACCATCCAGTACTTTGAAACTGGCTTCAGCATCGCTCCAACGTCTGCTGGTTGATGGTACACCAAGTTTTGATAAGACTGTGTCCGCAAGAGTGGGGATCATGGGCTGCAGGAGAATGGCTGAAACTCTGAGACCTTCGTAAACGCAATGCAGCAACGTTTCTAAAACTAAAAGCTGCTCTGCGTTATCTTTGTCAAGCAGCCACAGTTCGTAATGGTGTATGATGAAATTGCTTCGTCTTACCATTTCCATTATTTCGAAAATGGCCTGGTAAAATCGAAACTTCTCTACCAGCGCGTCAACGGTTGACGGCAGATTGCGCACTTGCTCTATGTACATTTGCACCATCGAATAATCGTCGTTGGCCACTGTATTTGATTTTTGATGAAAAATATCTTTGTGAAAAGCTGGGTACTTCTGTGAGGGGTTAAGAGTCTTGGCAACTCCACGGTTAAGCAGATTTCCTAGGTCGTTAGCGAGGTCGGAATTGAGGGCTCTGTATAATAGCAGCTCCGAGTAACTGCTGTTGTTATCTAAAGTGCTCTGCCTCAGTAGAAAATACTTTAACCCTTCAGCAGAAACTTTGCCGGCCATTTCAAACGGGTCTACGATATTTCCTTTGCTTTTCGACATTTTCATGTGCTCGTACGTCCAATGTGAATGGACAACGATCTGCTTCGGCAATTCTAATCCAGCAGCAATAAGAAAGGCAGGCCAGTAAACAGCGTGGAACTTGATGATATCCATTCCAACAAAATGAATGTCCGCAGGCCACATGTCACGGAACTTGGCAGAGTTTGTATCCGGGTATCCTGCAGCGGCTAAGTANTTCACAAGCGCATCTAACCATACATATATCGTTTGACCAGGATCACCAGGCACTGATATTCCCCACGGCACTCTGAAAGATTCGCGTGATACGGAAAGGTCAGTGTAAGGTTCCTTTAGTGATTCCAATACAAGCTTCCGGAATTTATCAGGGTAAACCACTTTGGGATTATCTGATATCCACTGGCGCACTCGATCGGTTAGATCTGACAATCGGAACATATAATTGTTTTCTTTCGTCCATTCTAGGCGATTGAGCGTGTCTTTGCACAAGTGAATTTTTTCTCCAGTTCGTTTGTCGACTTCTTGCAGAACATTCGACTCGGGCACGAACGTTTCATCTGATGTTGAATACCATCCTTCGTACACACCTGCAAAAAACATTTGGTTGTTACTTTTGGGGAAAATAAGCAGATGGACTAACTTCAGTGATCCTACCAAGATCTAGTCAACCAATGACACTACTACAATCCTCAGGTTTTCAAGGAATGGCGACACAAACCTCGAAAGTTTCCTAACACGATACTTGGCGGAAAATGAAGGGTGGTACTGTTGATTTCTGTTGTTGGGTTCGTTCTACCAGGTTCCTCAAGCTTTACTGAACCAGCTGCTACACCACAGACTAGTGGCGGACAAAATGTGGAGTTGCGGAGGCTAAGAAGCTTATTTGTTGGTGGAGACGGAGATCGCTTTTTTTCGTGATTTTCTTTGCAAAGTTCGAATTCATTATTGCTCTAAAATTTTCTTGGGAAGTTTTGTGGAGTTGCTTGAAACATGCGCGTTACTGACACAGCATTATTGAGTTTCCTCAAGCCAAAGGTCTGTTCTTGCTTCTTATGTTTATCCAAAGTCTAATACGATTTGGACATGCGAAATCAAGCGCGTACTCGTCTAGCCGCCTACGACCCTTTAGTCATACATTTAATTTTGCAATCCGTTAACGTTCCAGGCTTCGGTCAGGCAGTCGGTAGGCTCCAACTGAACAATACGCCCATTTGTGGTTAACTTGCCATCGTACCCAAACACAAGTTGCATTGTTTGCTCGTGGCTTGTGTGCGAGCGATGGTTATTGCCAGCATTCTGTAGTGTAGCCAATGCTACGTTGTTTTACTTGTGTTAATAAACAGTGTTATACAGTGATGCAGTACCAAAAGCAGGAAGTTACTGTTAAATTATATCTTAGAATTGTATCATTGGCTTGAGCATTGTTGCAAGGGTGCATTTTTGTTTAACAGTAGAATTATCTAATGTTCATCTAGTGTGTTGAAGTATAAAGGGAGTGGTGGTTATGTATACAGATTATGCACTGCAATTAATGTATGACCTCAAAGTATTCAGATATATTTTTCGCAGTACACTGGTAGCACTGAGGTGCCCAGCTGTCAGTGACTGTACTGAAGTTAAACCAACTATGAAAAATCAGTTTTATAGTAGTCCACTTGAAGCTGTTTGTTTCAAGAAGGCAAAGAGTTATCTTACGACAGAAAAAGGTTTGCGGATTGGAATTACATTTAGCAGAACTGTCAAGCAACATGCGACATATATATATGGTATGTACACATGACAACACAAAGTGCGAATTTGTGTGAACGTAAGTCGCCTAAGTAATAATGTACGTAATATGTATGGTAGTGTCTGTTTTGCCTCATGAGGCAAAAGCTGTGCTGGGGCTATTTTGCCTTTAGTCAAACACGACTCGTTGAAGTGCCATATGACAAGTATGATATGCAGAGACAACGGTTTAGGGTGGAGGGTTAGGTTTTACGGTTAGCGTTCAGCCTGCAGTTCACGCAGTGCAGACAAGTCCAGATGCAAACAGCTTGCCAGAACTGAAACCATGACAACACTCATCCATGCATGTCAGATTGAGCTATTACAGATGCCACAGTCAACTATTACAGATGCCACACTTNAACCAATCGTGTTCAGCTNAAGGCAAAATAGCTTCTGCAGTGCTTTAGACGCTGCCTTACATGAATTAAGCAGGCAACATGTATATAAGTTAGTGTGGAATTTGCAATTTCTTTGCGAAGTCAAGGCGGAGTCGGACTTGAATATTTCCACGATTTGCGGAGGAGCAGATGCGGTTAAAAAAATGACTCCGTCCACCTCTGCCACAGACGTTCTAAGACAAAGTAAATGTTCGCCGCTTGCTGGCGTCGAGGTAAAGAGAGGGCGAAGACGAAGTGACGTCACAGGCGACTTATATTCACACGAGTTCGCACTTTGTGGCGTCATATGTACATGCAATCGTTAACAGATACTATTAACGTCCTGATGGTTTCAGAAGAATTTCTTGCATATCAGCAATTACATTTTACCACGTACAGTAGGTCCTGGTTAGTTCATGCAATTATCTCAAATTGTATCGAGCTGTATATCTTGTGATGAACCAGAACATTGTCTGATGATAAAGGTGTTTTCAATCGCTGAAAAGCTTTGTCTGCTTTGCTTTACTTCCCCAATTCCACGAAAATTCTTTTCGAGTGAGTCTACACAATAGTTCGGCCACAGTTGAGAAATTTGGGGTAGGAACTTTTCATAAAGCTGTATTGAGCCAAGGAAAGAACGAAGAGAAGAGACGTCGTGTGGCGGAGGCATCTGTAAGACATCATTAACCTTACTGCCTTTCTCAATTCCGTTTCGAGAGAGAACGCGGCCCAAATATTACAGGTTTGTTTGGGCAAACCGGCACGATAACGTGTCCGCCTCCTAAGTTACGCATTAATTCTTCTGGGAGTGGTAATGGGTGGCGATGAGTCTCCAGTTGAGTTGACCGAAAAAGAGTAATCACCACAAACTCTGATCCTAGCCTTGGATTCGCCGAATAGCAAGGTTTTGCGTACAGGTACCACAGGAGTTCCCCATGCATTGAAGGTAACCGGCGTCCAAAATCCATTTGCAATTCCGGCGTCATAAGCGCGACTAACATCCTCTTGTAAGGCGATCGGTACTGTTCCCGGTTTGCAGAATGTAGGCTTTTACATCTGGTTTAAATTTCATTTCCCATTCGACGTCCTTAAGACACCCCACCTCTGAAAAACTTCCACAAAGTTTTTCGCATGACCTCTGCAATGAAACGTTCTGATCCACAGTAAGCGCACGCACTGGATAGAGTGTCCATCTCTTTCGGGAGAGAGCATGCGGTCCAGTGAAATCCCCATCTGCTTCATCGCACTACAACCAAGAAGGTTGAGACCGGGTATAGTTGCAAGCATGAAGGTGACGTCAGAGTTGTTTTCGGATTTCGGAAACAACGTTTTTGCAGTAAAACATCCTTGAACAGGCATAAGTGGGACGACGCTGACTCGCAGGTGAAGTTTAACTGTTGAAGCTTTGGCCTTTCCAACTGCTCCCACATGGATGCGGACAGGAAACTCCGACCTTTCGCTGTGTCCAGTTCAAGTGTGCAAGTTTTGCCGTTGATATGAATTGGAACTTCTAGTTTCGGGACTTTGCCTGCGGCGTTTTTACATTCCCAGGCAAGGTGACCTTTTTTACCACATCGATAACAGAGCGGCGTATCGTCCCTCTCGGGTCTTCAGATGCAGAAGGTTTGCTTGGGAACTTGCGGGATATACAAACCTTGTAGAATAACTCCGACTTTGTTCCGAATACGGTTTCCTTCGCCGCTCGGGCGACGTCTTCGGTTTCCATGGCAATCTGGCTCACCCGAGCAAACGACAGTTCGCCACTCTTGATTTTGAAGAAAGCCTTTAAGACAGCTTCGTTACTGACTGATCAAATAAAACGTGTCTGAAGAGGCTCGTCTAATGGATCAGCAGTAGATGAAAAATCGCAGGTGCTTGCGTCTTTGACGGATATGTGCTCTATTGAACTGTCTACCCGGTTCCGCGTTCCATTTCGCTCCAGAACTTGAATTGTTCACGCACCGCAAAACGGTACGGGTCGAACTAGTCCGCCATGAAAGTTCCGATTTCTTCCATCGTCAAATCAGTTACTTGCTCTGTGGGGATAGCATTGAGCTGATAAGTTTGCCAAAAGCTTGTATACTGGAGCCGTTTGGTTCGTCAGAAAAACGGTTTTCTGGTATCGGGTACACCGTGAGCTTTCAGAAACGCTGAAAACCTGGACAAGTAATCTTTTTAAAGGTCCGTCGTGGAATCGAAAGCACTGAAGTTTGGCGCAACAGTGGAGTTGACTCCTGTGGTTGCGGTGCCTCCAGCTGACGATTTCTCCAGCAATGCAGTTAGTGCGCACATCTGTTCNTGGTGACGGCGATCCTGCAATTCCAGTTGGCTGCGCATGAGGTCGAATAATTTCTCCATTTCCATCTTNGCTTGTTTTNTTGAGATTCGGACTGCGTCAACTCGTTCAACGGGATCCCACGCCTATCGCCATTGTTATATTCTTCGCTAATACAGCATAANTTCGAGNAAGGCAGTGAGGCAAATAACCATAACAGTAGCACGGGTATACCGATACTTTCTTGGACAGTACACCGAATGGTAGAGCGGACGAACTCAATTGTAGAATGAACAGGATAGCCGTAGTGATAGCTTATGTACTGTTTAACGCAGGGGCCTCAAAAGCGCGGCCCGCGATGCTTTTTTGGGAATTTTCAAATGATTAATGTTGAGTTATTTAGTTTAATCACCAGCGTTTAAAAGTGCTCGGTCAGCGAGTGAAGAAGCTCCTTTTAAATTAGCGTAGAAACGGCTAGAAATGATTTGTCTGTAACTCACGATACTTTTCGCAGGAAATAAGGCGTAAAATTTTTTCTAGTATGGTTCAGGTACTGCCATTGTTCCGTCAGCGTCAAAATGCGGCCCTCGGATTACTTATAAGTCTTTATTTGGCCACAGGAGCATTTTGAGTTTGAGACCCCTGGTTTAACGATTGCCACTAAGCGTGCACGAAAGATTGTTGATTAAGTAACATATGCTCGCGCTACAACGAAGTACATTGATTTTGTGATTACACTGTACAATCAGGCGTGTAGTCAAGTTTTAAGGTTTGTGGGGGCAAAAGACATTTTTAGGGGAGCAAGATTTTTGTTTTTATTATAAGTTTAAAACAAATTTTTCCTGGGCGCAAAAAAATTTAGGGGGAAGACAAAAAATTTGGGGGGTCTGGCCCCAATAGCTACAGGCCTGTGTACAATCACAACAATAGCGATCTGTGCTATGCATTCTTGGTGTTTCTTTCAAAGTGAGCAATCAAACATCATTCATTAGTAGTTGTTTTGCTTGTGTACAGGAAATTATTGGCAAATACCATGCTTACTAGTGGGCAGTCCATGGATACTTTGCTGCGCCGTAGAGTGACAACCTATTTCCTAATTTGGTTGGTAGTTTTCTGTTGCTGCCTAGCAAGAAGATCACTGGTGTTGCATAGAGTAGCACTGGCTTATGCAGTGCAAAACATCTTTGGCAAAAGATCCCACAGGTACTGAATGTGAAACAGGTTAGTTGCAGAACATTTCTCATGCTACAGCCTAAAAATGATGTTGCAAAACCTATAGCTATGAACCCAAAATTGTGTGAGGTGATGTAGAAGTGCCCCTTAACTATTCTTGAGGCAATTCTACACAATTCAGTCTACAGCAGAAGAGTCAACACTTTGTTCTTCTGTTTTTCCCCAAATTTGGGATAGTCAACAGTGTTTGCTACTTAGTGCACTAAAATGTATCGCTTAGTAACAAGCTATATTAAAAAAGTCAAATTTAGTTACTAGCTGAAGAGCATGAGCTGCAATGGTTACTATATTATTATTAAACTCTACACAACCTTACAATACTGTACTACTAACAGTTCACAGTCAGGACTAAACATTACACTTAGCTTGTAGGCCTATTTTTCGCTACTCATGCTCAAAGACACGAAGACCAAGCTTTTTGGGCTAAGTAAAACTTGTCAAGTCCACCTACTTTTGATGGCCCAAATTCTGGTTTGGTGGCCGCATGCAGAACTTGCGTCACTTCCATATGTGGAAGCTTGGCCCAAAATGCGGACATGGAAACACAGTAATTGGTGTTATGGGTGAACACATTACGACTCCATTTAACTGATTTTTAAACTGTTTGTTGAATTTAAAATTTGTATATTTCAAACACACTGCAGTAGTTTTTAACTCTCTTAGGTAGATTGCCATGAATGTTGGATGCACTATTACCTTTGATAAACTTCCACAAAACACAGAAAGTCAAACTGGCAAGGTTTTAGTACTGATAAAACTTAAACCAGGTGGTGCAGTATATTAGCTCACTACTTTACTGTTCTGATACACACTTCAGCATACCTGCATAAAAAGAATGGAGTATAATGGATGCACAAACATTCACTATGCAACACAAAGGATATGCTGTTTGCAGCAATGATAAAAAAGGTTGTGTTGCTCTGAAAAATAATCCCAGCATAATAAACCTTCAACAGCCTTACAAATTTGGGTCACTGTCTACGCCTAAATCAGATTGGAAGTGCACTTTCATAAACCAAGGGATTGCCAAGAAACTTTCTAAAAGTTTCAAAGTGAAATGGTACTCAGTCACATTTTCCAGATTTCCTTGAAAATGCCAATGCGTTTTTCAAAATCAAATTCAAGCTATGGATAATTTTCAGAGTACAACAGCTACAATGCATCAGCAAAGCATACCTTTGTATATGAATCCTTTAGCTGCAATAGCATTCCAGAAGGCTTGAACTGCTGCTAAATGTCTTTGCTCAGTGGTTCGAATGAAGTCAAACATGCTTATTTCAAAAAGATCACACATATCTTTGAACCTGAAAATGCACAAGATAAAGGCAGACTGCAATTACTATATACATTTGTTTTGTTTAACACTAAAAAATCCAGAATGAAAAAAACAATTGAAGTAATGCAAAAACAAACCATATGCACTGCACCACATTGGCTATGACCACTCATGCCCAACTAAGCTGTTGCTATCATCCTACATGAGCAGTATTTGTAAGACTATAAAATCTTCCACGCAAAATCTTTCTGTGGTCTAATTGCACAGCCTTGCATGCAATGAACATTTATGGAGAGCATTAAAATTCACAACTGTGGTACACAGGTTCTTTCTAGGTGGCATGCAAACAATTTCTGGGTCAAATATGAAGTTTCGTGTCAGAAAATTTATGGAGTATGGCAGCTGTCACAAACTAAAAGTCTCTGTGTTATATTGAACTACTGCATACTCAAATGTTGCACGAGGTTACTGAAGTTAAACAGCTGTTGTTTTGAACAATTTGGTTGACTTACTCAGTAAACAAGCACTAAGTTTGTGCACATGCTTTATTGGAAAATGGGCTTGGGACAAATAATAGCAACGAAAGTATCAGGAAAAATTGCAAAAAGAACCTAAATTAAATTTTACTTACTGACCACATATAAGTCAAATATAATGATCAAAAGTCATTAGAACTTTGCAATGATAAAGTAAAAGAAAAAATTAACAACTCCATTTTTGCAAGATTCTTGTAAAGCAGATCACAGGATTCGCAAAATATTAAAAGCTAGGAACAGTGACCAACAGAAGATGTTGCTCATAGGCAAAACACACCATCATTAAAAAGTATTACTCAGGAAGCAGTCACACAAAAAAATAAGTGATGCAATAGTTAAAAGACAAAATTTTGCAACATTGATGATTCCGAAGTGTTATAGAGCATTTCTGTCAAAGTGCAAGCCTACTGCTATTTTAGAAAGTACTGTTGGAAGCAAATGGATTTACTTAATTCACTTTTGAATGAAGCACAATAATGATTTCAAGCACCAACACCAGTTTGCACAAAATAGCAATACGTGTTTGTGTTTGGTACCCTACAAGCATAATTTAAAAGCTGGGTTGAGACAAAAAAAATATATACTACTAGTTTGTTTGTTTTGCATACTGGACTAATAGTTCAGTAAACCTGCAATCAAAAACTGTTAGAGAAAATACAACCATTTGAGCATGGTGTAACGAACAAATGGAGGCATACAGGGAAAATGTTGATATTAAAGGTATATAACAATTTAACAAAAATCATGATCAACAGTTCATACCAATAAAACCAGCGGGGATAAACTGCTTACAAAATAAAAATTATTTATCATGTTAGAAAAACATGCAGCAAAAGCTTTTACATACTGCATAAACTGTTAGTGACATTTTTATAACAAGAAGTTCAGGCTGATGTTTGTCCTACAAACAACTGTCATGGTTGTCAGAAGGATTTTTGCAAAGGGTGGCCAAAAAGATTTTTCTGTGCGAGGGTAAACAGTGAGTTAAATAAATTTCACCAACTCAAAACTAATAGGAAAACATTTTTCTACTAACAAGTTGATAGAGAAACATCAAACTTCAAAATCCAAGGTGAGGCGTTTGCACCCCCCTGTGATGCCCATGATCACTGGCAAAAATGATGAATCATGTGTCTATAGTACTGCATAATAGTCAAGTATGATTAAAATAAAATGTTGCAAGCTAATTCACAGTGTAATAAATACAAACATTAAAGCTCACAAAAGAAAGCACTAAAATGGCAGTTTCTTTGTAAGATTAGTTTCATGATACATTTATTTTTATATATGCATTTACTTATTTTTGACCTAACACCAAGAGGTTAGATATATTGCAGTCAAGATATGGTTTAGGATCAAGCAAAGGCTTAGTTAAACCCAGGAGAATGCCTTAGTTTATGACGGCAGGATTTTTAATCTTCCCTTTTAGAAAAAAAAACATCATTGAAGGTTAACACCATGGAAAAAAACTTTCAAATTGTGGCCAAGTGGCCAACTTTCTCGAATAAACTGCAAAAACAAAACACAGCACAAGATTTACATACAATGAAAGAATTTTTTTTGTTTTGCACTTCAGTGCTACCTGGATAATAATTAACATACAATTAGGGCTTGTTAATACATCATCATGATGATGTTCATCGATCAGCTGATATAATATTGATGCTGACATATCATATTGGAAAAATACTGCCAATATATATCTGCACTATTAGCACCTCCAAATTTGTCACAAAGTGAACAAGTTTTCAGCACTGCATTTTTCATGACGACTAAAGATATTAATTACCAGGAGACTATGCATATAAACTGTGCTTCCTGAATTATAGGAAACTGTAAAATTTGGTTATTAAATCATTAATTTGGAAAAATGCAAAGATTTTCGTGCATTTCTTGAGTTCTCAACTAATCCCAATTAAGTTTGAGTAAGTTTAATATGCACTGCAAAGTCTTAAGTGTGGTTTGAATGTGGCAAAAATATCAGTTGGTAGTGAAGTTCAAAATGTCAGTATTGGCACTAAAAAGTCTTTATCAGGCAAGCTTTACTCGCCAATATATTAAGAATAAGTTTAAAACTGCACAGTAATAATAATGGCACTTAAAACATATACAGTCACACTCAAAAGTTTAAGACCACCTGCCCAAAAATTGGATTTTTATAACAAGTTTGGAAAATTGTCCGTTTGTTTCGTTACATTGCTTTTTATGTTGGAAGAACATTGTTAGATAATGGATGCCTTTATCAAAACTTTTAAGAATGAGCTTTAGACAATCTGCTTCTCTTGGAAACAAAAATATTTGAAATGAAGTTTAGCTGCTAAAAATATGGACAAAAAAGAGGGATATTAGTTATGGAGAGGATAATAATTGTTACTTTGCAGGAAGATAATGCTCACAAAGGCAGATATCTGAAAAACTGAAGTTAAGCAAGACTGCATCAGGCAGTCATCAGATTTAAAAAGTATGGTAATTTTCAGGACCTGCACAGGGCTGGTAGGCCCAAGGTTACCAGCCAAAGATCATCACATGATAAAGAAGAAGGTAGTGTGCTCACCCACAACAGCTTTGTTGCTCACAAGTACAGATGTCAGTACATCTACCATAAAACATCAAGTGAGTGATGAATTTGGGCTCAGAGCCTGTAAACCTGTCAGTTTATCTAGGCTTACATCTTCCTTGAAAGCTAAGAGATATACCTTTGCAAAGGCTCACCTCAAGTGAACCGCTGAAAAGTGGAGGAAGGTATTATTCTCAATTGAGTCAACTGTTAAACAGTTTACATCTCACTTTAACATCTTGTTAGAAGACCAGTTGGTGCCACATATGAAGATTGTTACTCAGTTCAGACGATGAAACATTCCCCAAGCATCATGGTCTGTGGAGTAATGTCTGCAAATGAGGGAGCTAGTCTGTATTTGCTCTAGCCAGGTACCACAATGAATGGCACCAAATATCTAGATTTTCTCAAGGAAAAATTAGATATTCCCATGGTGTTGCATGATTGCAATGTTTTCAAGTATTATAGCGCTCCGTGTCAGTGGTCAAAACTAATTAAAAACTTTTTACAGGAGAAAAAATATCAATGTCCTGGAATAGTTAAGAAACAGCCTACATTTCAACCCGATTTATATTTATGGCAAGTGATGAAAAACAAAGTGGTAGATCAGCATCCTACCCGGATAGAATTAGTGAGGAAAACAATAAAAATTGTTGTTGACTTAAAATATTACCTCAGATACTGATGCAACCTTGTAAATAGCAAATAGTATGCCTTGCAGAATGGCAGCAGTGATAAAAAAGAGAGGAAGTCATACAAAATATTTTAAAAAACAAATTTTTTTACATTTTTGAAACCTTTTGGTGTGCTATGTGTTTGACAGTTTAAGATGAAATGGAAATGACAGAATACAAACAAATTATGATGAGTCAAAATACAACTACCGTGAAAAATCATGAGTGGTCTTTAACTTTTTCAGCACAACTGCACTGTAGACATAACCTAGAAGAAAGCCATTCCAACAATCCACAACTAACACACATTGTTCATTATAATGAACGATAATTATCATTGGAATGTTATTCAAAGTAGACTTACTTTTTTGAAACTTGATCACAATATTGCATAGTACCAGTTTTTTTCATTTGTGCAGCTTGCATAACTTTTAGTCCATGCTCATCAGTGCCTGTTAACAACCTGGCTGTTGTAACTCCATTGCGAAAGTTATGCCATCTGCATGAAACGTCTGCTAGAGTGGTTGTATACAGGTGACCAATGTGAGGCACAGAGTTAACATAGTAGATTGGTGTAGTGACGTAAAAACTTTTCACACGAACAGAAACATTCAGAGTATTTTGTGAACGCGCTACAGCAAGAAGTCTTGCATGCAGCATTAAATTACCAACATTACATAAAGGTATCATCTGCAATGTTCACACAAAAATATCAAAGACAATAAGTTATTTTTTGTTCTTGACACCTTCAGCTCCAGCCTGTAGAGATGGCATAGGCCAGCACTTGTGCAGCCCGGCCTGCCCGGAGGCAACAAGAAACCACACAGCCTGTTTATGCAGAAACACAAATTATTCTTTGGCCTGGACCGGCCCATAATATAACGTAACCTCAAAAGCCAAGTAACAAGGCAGTGGCTGCAGAACCATCTATGGATCTTCAAATTTGAAACCTTATTCAACCATCTCCGGTAACGCGACAGTAACGCATGAGAAAAATGCAGTAGGCTTTGTAGAAACATAGTAAACACAAAAGATAAACCTTAACCCTAACCGTAGCCCTAACCTAATGCTAAGCTAACCCTAACCTAATGCTGACCTAACCCTAAGCTAACACTAACCTAACCCTAAGCTAACACTGACCTAACCCTAAGCTAACACTGACCTAACCCTAAGCTAACACTAACCTAACCCTAAGCTAACACTGACCTAACCCTAACCTAATGCTAAGCTAACACTAAGGTAACCCTAAGCTAACACGCTAACCCCTAAAGGAAAAGTTCGGAAAGTTTTGAAAAAAGTAAAGAAAAACTAGTCGCATGAATTGAAACGTGCAAGCATTCACTTACGAAAACATAAAGCGCCAAGTCAAGAGGTGAACCCTCAACCATCGGCATGGCAAACTTGGAAAGTATCCTTTCTAAGGTTACTAGATCAATGCCAGTTGAGTGACAAAGTGACTGCTTTATTCGAACTGCGTCATGCGATGCGGTATGGTCGAATAAGTTTGAAATAGGAAGATCCGTGGGTGGTTCCATAGTCTCTTCCAAGTAGCAACACTCAAGTTTTCAGTTCATTGTCCTTTGGACACTGAAACCATGTAGTCTTAAGGCAGTAGCTATACGTAGGCGATGGGATGTTCACTTTTGAAAACTTATTCATCCGCCGACTGTAATGTGTAACACACGACAAGTGTGCGCTAGTTTGCACTACAATTGCTAGTAGTAACATACTAAACCTAAACCCTAAATCTAATCCTAAACTTAGCCTCTAATCCTAATCTAGGGGTTCCCAAACTGCAATACATGTACCGTTAGGGCTACCTTTCCTATCTGAAGAGGTACATTTAACGTTAGCAATTGAAGGGAAAAATATGTTTACATATAGGCTATGTTATTTCAAAGTATTTATATATTCATCTATGAATATTATTTTCAAAATCATGCTTATATGAAATAAATATCGTTTTGTTATTTTCCTCAACCTTTTTGTCATAAGAANTTTTAGGGGTACATGCTCATCTATCGAAATGCTGAAGGGGTACATGGCCAGAGAAAGTTTGGGAACACCTGTCCTAAACCTCAACCTGAGCAACAGCNACAGACTATAAATGAAAGTNTTCATTGCTTTGATTCTTAACATGGTTCACTGATTTGCAACAAGTGAAATGGAATATGAGCAGAATGGTGAAAGAGAAAGAACAGCAGCAAACAATTTCATTGGNANATTTTGAAACTTTGCAAAAAACAAAAATTTCGCCTCATTGGCGAGCAGANCGCAGCAGCGAACNGCCCAAAGACTGGATTGTTAGCNCCCATGCCATCTCTACTGGCCTGGTTTTATCTTTAAGACCTGCGTGAGCCACATAAAAGGCAATCAGTTTACAACTCCATAACTCCTCAACCGATTGCGATAGAGAAATGTTCAAACCCTCAAAAGATGTGCTTCAAGTCTGCAATGAAAAAAATCTTTGGTTTTGGGTTTTCTGTGAGTGACGACTTCTTGGGGTAGGTTTTGGCCATTTTCGTTAAGGTTACTTGGCCCTAGGTTTAACTACTAGATGGAAATATTTTGCTCAAATTTGTATTGGAAACTAGGCTAAAATCCAAGCCCCTTGACTTGAGTCTTTGATTTGCTCTCTAACGTTTCTGGTTCAAAAGTAATAGCCAAAAAAACATAAAATTGTTAATTCTACCTTACTCTTGAACCAGAAATGCTAGAAAGCCGATCATGGGCTCAAAAGACTTGGATTTTCGCCTAGTTTCTAATAAAAACTTGAGCAAAATACTTGCGTGTAGTGATTGGGCCCAGGTAACCTGAGCCAAAGTGGCCAAAAACCTACCCCACTTATGACGTCACTCACAAAAAACCCCAAACCAAAAATGTTTTTTTAATTTGCAAACTAGAAGACTCGCTAAATCTTTTGAGGGTTTGGATAGCTCTTTAGCATAATCGACTGGTGAGTTATGCAGTTACAAAGTGGTGCAAAATGAGCGACTTATGCATGGTTTCAAAGTATGATGTACTCGTACACCGGCTCCAAGTGTGTTAAGCAATATCACATGCAATGCATCGTTTATAAAGTAAAGTGCAATGGACCAAATTAAGATCATAAGGGTAGCTGTAATTTACGCAAAATAGTCAATTGTGAAGTTGTTAAACATAACATACAGCTAACCTTTATTTTCAGAATAAAATACTACTATTCAACTTGAAAAAATTTTTATGGGTGCTAAACAATAAATCTCATGATTATTGTTTTTGTAAAGAAGGTAAAGCTCCATCTCATATGCATGAAAATGTGTTATTACATTTAATAAAACAGAACAAATCTTACATATAATAAATACCTAAAGTGAGCTTCAGACAGCTCACACTGTATGAAGCATATTGTAGACCTTTTGCTGTGCACTAAAAATGAAAGCATTTTTGATTTAAGCAATGCAGAATGTGGTTGTGAATGTTAATAATCTACTGCAAGATATGATGTGTGAAAATCTAATCTGAATGTTAGTCATGCTCAGTCTATATGCATCAATGATAAGTTTTTTCACAGCTAGTTTGTCTTGTGTGCAATAAAAATGACTGCATTCATGGAAACACTGCTCTGCATTGTCACATCACATCACATAGCAAATTTTTTTTATGTAAGAAACGAAGCTAGCTTATAATAAAACAAAATTGCAAAGAACATCTTGGTGGATTAATTATATTACAA
>JGI24159J19872_10002008_pt1 | contig 23591 bp, 17 predicted proteins | sample Ectturendosymbi4_FD_19872 | JGI IMG/M metagenome (IMG submission 19872) | reverse complement strand
AGACTGGCCGATCCGTTTGAGCCGCTGAACAGCTCTCTAGCGCAATGGGCGGAGGAGCTAGGGCGTTGGTAAGGCAACCGAAAACTGCTGTTTCCTTTTTGCGAAAATCGCCGAAACCAGGCGGCTCTAATAGTGCTAAGAGTAATCTGAAACTCTTGGTGTCAGCTAGAGCTGCAGCAAAATTCATCTAAACATTAAGGTGCAGTGTATGATTAATTTAATCCTATGCTTCTACTTGTAATTGCTAACAACAGACTTATTTAGGAACCATCCAACTCAAAAACTCAAGTGTATCATATGACAATTTGTCATGGCATGGAGCAAAAGATCAATTCCTGGTAGAAGCATCTGATGCTGATGGAATTACTACGGTAAAGTGTGATGATCATACATTTTTTGTATTGTTGATTCTAACAGGTAGTAATTAGGATGATGATTTTGATTCCGAATGAAGAGTTGCAACCAATATATTTTTTGAAAGTCATGGTTGCTGATCATACTTGAGAATGATGGCCCTTGCATACTTACAAACAAAAGTAGCATGTAGTAAGTTAATTTTCCTATGTTTCTCCACAAATAAAACACAGCTTACATTGAGATTTATTTCAACCATTTAAGGGAGGTCTGTTGTGTCATATAGCAATTTACAGTGAAAATGTACTTCAATTTATACGGAAACTCATTTACAGCAAATTTATTTACAAATGTTTAACAACCTCAAGCAAATCTTATTTTGTTAATGAACTTTATAAAGAATCATCGTAAAAAACATGTTGAGGTTTTATTTTCTCAGTTAGATCTTGCTTGCAAGTAAATATAGTATTATCGTGTGAGTAAATTTTAAGGTAAAAATGTTTAAATACATACAAACTGCAATGATAGAATCAGGAAGCACTTACAAGCTGCAAAAACAAATGCAAAACGTGGTGCTTGATCATAGTGTTGAAAACAAACTTTAAGTTTGTGGTTGTTTTACTGTAACTTTTGTCAGGTAACCTGTAACTTTTGTCAGGCAACCTGTAACTTTTGTCAGGTAACCTGTAACTTTTGTCAGGTAACCTGTAACTTATGTCAGGTAACCTGTAACTTTTGTCAGGTAACCTGTAACTTTTGTCAGGTAACCTGTAACTTGTGTCAGGTAACCTAGGTGACTATGATATTTGTGAAGATACATCTTTGAACAGGAGCAATGCTAGCATTGAAAAACCTACCATCATTTTGCCTTGAATCAAACGATGTTTCACCTATTTTTGTTGTGCTGATGGTGGTCTTTTTGCCTTAGATCACTTTGTTTTCTAATCATTGCTGTTTGCACAGATTTACACATTTTCACCTTAAGTTTATTGGAAGTGAGGATGCTATTAACACTGATATTGATTTCACTTTCCTCAGAGCATGGGGATTCTTTTATGACATAGTTGAAAAGAAGCAATGACTGGGTGTAATGTGTAATTACTCAGTGGCAAGCAGTTGGAACCAGCAAGGCCTTCTCTGCTGGCTTAAATTTACCAGAAATATTCATGTCTATCGCCGTGACATATCTGTACAGGCTGCATCATATGAAACAATAAATGCNTCAATTGATCAAAACCTATCTAATAAATTTCATGATTTTTCCCTTGATGATACAACTATGTATTGATTTGCATTTTTAACCAATTGCACTTCGGCCATCATATATTGTTGAGGTTGAGAAATATTCCCACCAGGCATTGCTGCAGCACAACCTTTACAATGAACGTTCTCATCTGGCCAGCAGTAAAGCCAGGTAGAAGGCATGTAGTTACAAAGCATGCTTCCTCTGCTTTTTCTTTATTGTTAACTGATTCACTCAGAAAATCTGACCTGCTGTGTGAAAAGCTTGGTGAGCCCACTGGCAATAGAGCGCTTTTCAATATGATTCCAGCACGCCAGCTGTAAGACCCACCAATATTCCTGTGATTCTCGCACTTGCTTTTGATTTTCAAAATGTTTGGTACTTTTTCACTGGTAACTCTTGCATCAAAAATATTATCTCCAATGTAAGCCACACTCTCAACTGTTTAATTTCAAAATGCTTTTAGCGTATTTAATGACTATTTTGTCAATATGTGATGGTTGGAAAAATTGATTTGATCATGGGTTTGCTTGCAAAGCTAATTTCAAGATGGTCCTTTCAAGAGATTCTTGGACATTGCTAGAAAGGGTTCGGCAACCCTGAAGTTAACCATCTTGTTGTAAACAGGAAAGTGATCCATACCTGTTTTTTTCTGCTGAGACATTTTGGTCATTTGTCCAAAATAGCTGAAAAACTTTGTCATATTTTCATTTTTAGATGCTTTTTATGAGTGAAAAAGGTATTATGACTGAATTGACATTTTCATTTTCAAACATTTTTATGAGTGAAAAGGCATTATGACTTCATTGACTTAATTTTTTTTTTCAGTCATTAAAAAAAAATTCGATCAATACCCAAGTAAAACGCAGATCCATACTCCATTTTCAATGTTGTAACTAGGATCAGTTTTCCTGACCAACTGGATCTGAGGACCACTGCATATTGTATTGCTGCTAAAGCATGTTGCCAGGAATAGTCATAAGCAAAATGCATTTAAAAGTAACAGTGCCACTTCATTATGTCAATGCTGCTGCTTTTTCATGTGCTGTGTGTAGTTGTGGCTACAGTGTCTGTGCACTTGTTGAATTATGCAATGTGGGTTTGCAGCTCGATTGGCATTTGCATGTGTTATCTGTTATACAGTGATATATTATGGTTGCATAATATTGATGGCTTCTACAACCATTCTGATGTTAATAAGATGTGGATTAAATTAGGTAGAACCCCATTGAAGGTCTACATGTGAAATGCGTAGAGCTGCTACAGAGTTTGGAATATCATTAGAACTCACACTACATTTCAGTATGATTAATTTCAATTATGGAATGCCATTATGTACCCTTCTCATTTCTTAGGTTAGGAACATTGTGATTCTTTGATTTAAAGCAGTCATGCATATAGGCAAGTTTGGTATGGATTTTAAATTTATGCAAAGGAGGTTAGTTTAATGCTGCTTGATTTCACATTTTTGTAATAAGCAGTGGTTTGCAAAATGTAGTAAAACTTCTGTTGTTTTGTCAGCTGTATTTGCAAGAAGATACCTTGTTTTATTTAGCTATTTTGATCAATAATAAAATTCTGTAATTGTGTAATGACATGCTGTACACATCTTCAATGGCTAGCACTCCATGCAGCTTGCAATATGCCTGATTACTGTGGGAAACTATTTTTTTGGTCATAGACCAAAATTTTTTTTGGAATGACTGAAAAAAAATTACGTAAATTTGGTCACGATGTCTGAAAAGGTAGGCCAGTGAATACTGTTATGGTGAGTGTTATTACTTTCTGGGACAAATTACCAAAACGTATCAGTGAAAAAAGGTCTGGGAAATGTAGGTAGACTGGGTAGCTCCACTTAGTCTCTGCGCTTCAGTATATTCTTGTTCAGCATTCCTTTGAGTTATCTGCAAAATTTGCATATATTATGCCACTAAAAGCTGGCCATTTTGAGTATGCTCCAATGAAGCTAACATGCAGAAGTTCAAAAGAAAATCGATTCCACTGCATTATGATATCTTTTGATCTCAATCTCTAGTTCTTTGACAACTTCTGATGCACACTCAGAAAATGAGATTTGGTTGCAAGAAACTCACAAAAGGCAGTTTTCAGTAACTGGCAGTATCGTTTTTATGATAGAGACTAAAAAGATAACTTTCTATTTTAAAAATGTGATTTGATGTATAATTGAAGATAAAACACTTAGCCTCCTGCTTTTGTAAGTAGCTATACAAATGACATNAGAAAGGATTGCTGGGATTGAAAGATATCATGCAGCAGACGTGTTGTAGGCATTGAAGTTCCATTGGTTTGTTGCAATTTTGAGATCTAAACACATTACAACTGGTAGTGATACAAGTTGTTTAGAAGTGATTGATGCATCATGTGTTGCAAAACCACAAATGTCTTTTTTGTGATGCCATATATCTTAATATTAGTTGTCAAAGCTTAGTTAGTTCTATCTCATTGCTGCACTTCAAGTTCTTTGCCCCTGTTGGAAGTGCAGTTAACCTTGTTGATCTGACAATATTTTATGAAATTTAGCCTTTTTAGTCAAATGTTATAACTAAATTGCTTTCTCGTTTGTACTGTTGAGACATCATGCATAAAAACTTAAAGATATGGTAGTTTTGGTGGCTGTAGGTACAAACATTGCACTGCTAAAACACTGATTTATGTTTGTTTTTTTCTAAATTTTTAAATTTTATGATTTAGTTTGATCTATCAGATAGTACTTTTTTAAAGGTGAATCTGTCTGATAAGAGCATTTCTCGTCATGTGCATCAGTGAAGTTTTAAAAAGGGTGAATTGTTAAACTGTTCTTCATTTAAATGTACTTATTCTGATTTCCAGCAAGCGTGTGAATTTGGATATCACATAAGTGTTTCTTTATGTATATTGATTACATTCAAATGCAATCAAACACCAAAAAGGTGATAAGTTTAAACTCTTCATTAATAAAAGCTAAAAAAAATTTGTTTTAAATTACAACTATCAAATATTTTTTATTTGGTAACTTTAGCTAAGACCAAACTGTTGTTGTGAGGTATGTAATAAATAATTTCACTTTTAAAAGCAGATGAAAAACTCTGATAAAAAAAACACCAAAATATTTCACGCTTTTGTTGTTCTTCCTTAATCAGATCTAAATTGTTTTGCCCAAATAATTGTTGCATGTGTTTAGCTTTTTCTATGTGAGTTTAGTTCTTTATATTGTTTGTTTTTTTAATAGGCACTTCCAACATTTCAGTGTCATTGTACAGGTGGAAAGCACGACAATTGTTTTGATGGTGTGTGTGAAACAACACGTCATTGTTACAGTTTGATTAGCGGTGATGAATCTAAGTGAGTCAAATTTTTCTGTTGATTTGCAATTTGCTAAAAATGCCTTTGAAGTTTCAATAGGTCAACATTGGCTAGGCAAGCGTAGTTTCTTGGAAGTTATGATACTGTATAAATATTAGATTCCCCTTAATTGTGTCTAGCATTTATTTGTTCAAGTTAAAAAGAACAAAACCGATGGTGCAAACGCGCTAGGTTTTACTCCTTTTTCGAGCCACTGCTGTGGTCATGCACGTGGCTTGGTAACTGCGCTAAACTCCTTTGTGATACAGCGGTAGCGGAAGGTAAAAATGATTGGTATGGCCAGAGGCCAAGCATTAGAAGAAAAAAAGCGAATCATACGGTGTTTGATAAGACTTCAAAATTAAACCATAACTTTGTACATTGTCACAAAGAAGCAGAGTGGTGAAATCACAAGACAACTAAGGTACATTTTCAAACGACGAAGAGGTGAAAAAGAGGGCTCTGCAGAAGGAGTTGTAAGTGGCAGAACGTACATAATTTCCAGAAGTCTCAGAACTTAAAAAAATGTTGCGATTCGAAGTAAATGCAAGGGTGACAGAAACTACGTTTTTCATTTTCACATTCGCATTGATACCGCATCACTCAGAACAGTCAACCGATTAGCTTAGCTTGAGGCATCCAGATGGTCACCAAAATGCTTTTTCACGGCTTCCATTTTCTGCGATCATGCTTGCAGCCGAAATCAGCAATTCCTCGCATTTTGCATAAAGATCAAAATTTTCCTGGTTGGATCTCTTGTATTTCACCACTGATGCTGTCGGCAATGTCGAAGTATATCATACGATAATAACCTTTCTGGGAACTGGTTGTACATGGCCTTGGTCCAGATTGCGTTTTTTTTAGGTCTACGCGCTCTCGGAATATGGGGATTCTTTAGTTGTAACTCCTGAGCTTGCTGCACGGTCATATCTCAAAATGAGAAAATGCTTTAATCAGATCGAAAGCGCTGAGCAGCACAGCATGCTACTTCAGCACTTCTTTCGGCTTCAGTTACAGTGATGTCCCTACATTGTAAGGTTGTACCTAGCTGCTCTGTGAATAAATAATACTTGGTGCAATGCAAACAGCTATGGCAAATAAAACAAATCAAATGTCTCAAGCTTTACATGAATTCCACTTGCTTTGCTTGTAACTTCCAAGCACGTTACCCCGTCGTTACCAACAGCAGTAGAAATCCAAGTTTGTAGCAAAGCTTCGCGATTGTGCAAAACCGATTCCAAGGATATTGCTTCGGCAGTGCACCCCGTAGGACACAAAGGATGCAATGTAGCACCAGTAAAGTCAAAACTGAGTCTCATTCTTTAGAACAAATCTCTTCGTTTTGGAGAAAACTGAATAAGCTTGGAAAGCTCATGAATGGTATCCAGTGCGTTTCTCATCATCAATATTTCCTTTGGACAGTTTTGCACAGCCAAGTTCAACGAGTTGAAAACCAGTGAATAAAAGTTGCTTCGGGGTATTCTGATGTTATTCGTGCTTGAGCTCCAGACAAGCGACCTCTCATGTTAGGGTCCCCATCGTATCTAGTGGCGCGTCTAGCCTGGGCCTGTCGCGGAAGGGCAGCTTTTGGTGATAATTTTCAGAATAAAATCAGATTTTCTGCAAGTGTCCTGAGACCCAATCAAACTTGGCTAGTAGTCTACTTACAATTTTAAATAGTGGTATCGGTCGCATCGTCGAAACCCACATGGAAGGACTTCTAAGTTATCAATTGTTTTGGGTCACGGCACATTTATTACATCACCATCGGTTTTTGTTTCTGTGAACGTGGTCCTGAAAAGATACGTAGCTGGTCGAACATTCAGCAAGCATCAACCGTACAGCAAACACAACTGTTTATCCAAACGCACGTACACTTATAGAATTGATGCTGACAAACCCGCACAACTGCGTCTGTGGAGCGCTCTTTATCGAGATCAATGTTGCGAAAAAGGTATTTGCGAAATCACTGCGGAAAACAACGCTCGAGGACAATTGTCCTTGTTTTACATTGTGATATAAAAGTGAATTACAAGAAAGTAGTACTTAAGACTTCTTGCGCAGGAACAAGTCTTCGTCAACTGTTCAAACCAACAAAGCTGTTCTTGAAATACAACGCTTGACCGGTATTTTGCTCAGATAATGCGACGACAATTTCTGAGGCTCGCCATAGGCGTAGCCAGGGCAGGGTTGACGCAATTGGACCCAAACCAAAACAAACCACTTAAAGTAAAGAGTTTTCCTTTGAAAAATCTACTATTAAGTAAAATGTAGAATAAGCAGCACGTTTTACAGTTAACTGTATTTTTTTTTAATCAAACAAAACGGACAGCAACGAAATTTTGAAGGAGTTGAAAAAAAGAAGAATATTTCGAACAGTTAATTTCTACTGGAGTAAATTCTACTGGTTATCTTCTTCAGCTCTGTATAATCGGTATATTTTTAACCAATTTTTATTCCTTGTCTGCTCCAAACTGTTCCTGATGTTGGACCATACCAAACCACATTTTGAAAAAATACACTGTAGAGATGCTGAACCAACAGGCCTTGGGCAAACACACCAACTGTATACTACCTCGCTTCAATAAAGTCATTTTCCAATACCATCACGTCATACAGAAAAACGTCAGTTCTACTGAAACACAGCAACGTAGTCTTCGCGGAGTTCTTCACTTCACCCGNCAAAATTTAATCCTGGCAAGCCCACCTAATGACTAGGCTACAGCTTGTGGCACTTGTTTATTGAAAATATGCCACTGAACATTAAAAAATAGCATGAGACGTGCCAAGAAATGTTCGTCGCCAATGTCGATAGGTGCCAGGTGATGTAATGATGTGCCGTTGGGGCGTTGCTAAGGATCGAATGACAGGAGAAGGATATTAAGGTAGGCTTGACTATTTACCATGATTTCATGCAAGACCTTTTCACAAGATTTTGAATGGGGGCAATATAAACCTCGAACTGCCGGGACCAGTAATGTTTGCTAGTCTGCCAGTCTGACAAATTGCTTTGGCTGGGGAGAAAGGCGTAGGAACTGGGGGACAATTGACTCCTGAGTAAGTATGTTAAAAATCCCTGAATTCAAGACAAACCCAGAGATACTTTATCACACTGGGATTTTACCCAGACTTTTGAGTAAAAGTTTTATCAGTTTGCTCATTCCACAACCACATTCTAGTTTTTAGGCTACCAGTCTAGGGCTTCTAAACACAAACACTGAAAAAGACCTGGTAAGAATTTCAAAAAATTAATTTTTAAACAACTTCCCCCTCTTCAGAAGATCCGCCCGGAGCCTATGGGTCCCCCTTGCTACTGTTGCAACCTCTCCGGTGGCGTTGCGTTGATTGTGTGATTCACCACGAACGGGATGTGCGCGAAGAACAAAAATATATATGCGTGGCGCGAGCAAGCAAGCAATAATAATAAGAGATTGCGACGCATGATATCTATTGTTGCTTGCTGCCGCGGTGCGAAGCTTTACGCACATGCCGCTCGGGATTTCCGATCGCAACACTACGGTATGTCACTGCTTGGCATAATCTGGCAAGAAGAATGTTTTTCCCGATGTTATCGAATTGTTCGCGGAATTTTCTGTTCTCAAAACATAATGTTTGTATGGAAAACGTACCACCAAGTGTTTTGTTAAATCCCAGTGGAAGTTACCTTAATAACAGTAACAAAAAAATTCACTGAGGAGGATTTTAACACATTTTTGTTAAGCAGAAGGTCGCTCCATATTATTTAATACGCCAGATGTTGTGCGAAATCGGCAAAACTCTTTCATTTCTTTAAAAATGGCTGCTTCGTGTCGGAATTGTCGTCTCTTGCTTCCTGCTTATATTTTTTTTTAACTCTACATGATGCTAAATGGGCTGTATTCGCTCGTCGCTCACCGAATTTTTATCCCTTAAATTCTCCCAGACAATTTAAAAACGGAGCACAGCATAACTCGTTGAATGTCTTTGTTCATGCAAGCACACCTCACAGCTTAATGTATGAGCCGTTTAAAGGTACGAAAGCAAAACTACCCGCGTGAAACAAAATATTCCAACATCTTGTAACTTGCACAATTTTCCCGATGACTGTTGAACCACAGACCTTTTGATGGTTTAATGAATTTGTTGCTGAGAATGTCTTTGCAATGTTGCAACGCGTCAATCGAGTTGGTTACTAACTTGTTACGCCCCAGATTTCATTTGACAAGTTTATTGGATACAATTGCTCAACTGTATGCATTGTTCTTTTTTTATAGGCCGAAAGTGTCAAGCAAGGGTTGTATAGATCCGGGAACAAACAAACAGTTTCTTTGTTCGATTAAGCGCGAATTCTTTCTGCGTATGGATTGCTGCTACGGATCATTTTGCAACAAGGACACTTCCTCTGTACAACCAACTGGTGTGTATGGAAATGTATTACGCATCACAGCGTGCACAATCAATTGTAGTCGTTGACAAAATTATCTGATGCTTACAATTTGTTTACCTTTGAGGACACTGGGCTCTTAACTGAGCCCGCCAACGTGGGCTACGTTGGGAGTCAAAATGTGTATTAAGTTGTTTATGTCATTACTGAATAGGAAATATTCAAAACAGGAAATACCCTTTTCGCATCCACTTTGTTCGTTCAACAACGTCCGTGCCAACCCTAGTTACCCGTTGCTGGGTAGTAAAAACAGTGGCGCCGAGTATACGGGTTATAAAGCTGGCCATGAATGCGGCACTCCCGCTAATTTTTCGCGTTCTTCTCACTGTATAGGACTTTTACAGAGACCATGTAAAAAAAGAACAGTTGCACGGCGAAATTCAGAAATTTTTAGTTAATAGTGCAGCATGTCGAAGTTCAAGCCGAAGCAGCGATGCTGTGCTGTCGCAGACGGATTTCTCTTTTGAATGGAGACGAAATGTTTTGAAAGCATTCATTATTGAAAATTTTATAAGTGTGTTGTGAAACGTATTTTTCGATTCGAATAAAATTTTCTTCAAGAATTACCTCAGCAAAGCGTTTTAATGCGATTTTGTGTTTTTTAATGATACAATTTTCGGGATTGGCTTTTTCTAACAAATCTTGTGTAAACTTAGTCTTTTTTCGTTTCGCGCTAACGGTCATGCACGGAATTCTGCTTTGCTGTTGAGGCTTCAATGTTTCCAGGAACGGAGTAGTGTTCACTAGTGATTTCAAACAGCACTGCAGTCAAGAGATTGAGTCAAACGGCAAAGCACATGTATTAAATAAAACGCGAATTTCGGATTCGAAATGGGTAATAATTATGTCTGCGGCAGCCATTGATGTGTGTGTGCAATGTGCATGCAGGAAAACCCGACAGTGGAAAGTTATCAACCATGATTCCAATTCTTGTACTTCTATTCCTCGCTTTCACCATAGTATTCGGAGTGATCATCTACTGCATTCGAAGATGCCACGCTAAAACGATGCAGGTAACTATTGGCATTTCTCATGCTTTGCTGGTTTCCCCCTCTAGTGTGCTTGGGTAAGGTGTATTTAAACTAACTCTCTTGGGTGGTTGGCTTGGATTTAGCCCGTATCCCTGATGCTGATGTGGTTTTGCTTTTATAAATACAAAAGAAGAGGTCGATTACTACGGCACATATCGCTACAAAATCGTCTTGAAGTTGAAGCTAGAATTGCACGATCAACATCCCAACCACGATAAATGCGCACAACGCAAAAGCTATTAACTGCAGTGAAATAACTGAGGTCCTTGGCTGCCACTTCCAGGAAGCAGGGAAGTGCCCACTGAGGTGGATGACGTCCGGAGATAAGCATCGTCCACCAAGCTGCTGGAAACAACGGATCAGAAACTAAGGTTTATTGCGGCATCACCGCGTGAACCTTCGAATGCAGGTCAAATGAGCGCACGGGCAACTTCAGAAACATGGGTTGCTACGACCAGATGAAAATTTGAAAGTGAATTGTGATTCATTTTCAAAGCACCTACAGGTGCTAAAGAAAGGAGAGACTGACTACGGCTTCTTAAATTGTTTGTTCGCAAAACTGGACAAACGTGTAAGTACGATTTACGAAGGTGCCACCTGTACATTACAAAAAAAGACTTATTTTGCAAGCTAATCTACGCAAAAGCATTAATAGTTCTTAGTCACATTAATACCGAAATCATGTTAGTACTAAGGAGGCTAATTTCGAACTGGTCAGCATGTACAGTCCGATGAAGCTACTCAGTCTAGCAAAACTTTATCCAAAGTACTTGGAGAGAAATTTCCATCCTAGTAATTGGATCAGCAAGAACGAGAACCAACTCTTTGTGCACTGATACATTTTGGCTTTGCTTGCTGTCCGAACAATTAGTCTGTGCCAGTGTTTTTTTAACCTTTTTGCTACAGTGAAACCTTCCGCAAACGTTTGTGTTGCTCATGGAACCCTATATCCAATGATCCAATTGTCTACATTGCTACAACCGCATAGAACTGTGGTTGCATATTTCGTCTCAGGCAATTTCGGTCTGTTTCAGCGGAACCCCTGGCAGCCACCCCGGTTGAAAAACGCTGGTCTATGCCACGCAGACGTTCGTGCCGCATATGGACACGTTTACGAACGAGACCGTGATTGCACTATATATTAAATTCCTGGTGCTGTTTTGCATTGTGTATCTGTTTATTGCGGGTACTGATCATTTTGGAATTAACCGCGTATGATGCTTGAACAAGTACTCGTAACTTTTATGCACTTGTGATCAGTGTTGACTTCAAGCTTCGTGCAACTGAATGTTTCGAAATCTGTCGTGACGCAGTAATATAGCGGGCTCAAGAATCTAATTGAGTTGACTTTTTTGGCGCAAACATTAGACAATTTTCATGCAAATGAAAGTTAGGCGCTGAGACACCGAACAAAAAACTGTTGAACAGGTTGTCGCGTTGGGCACCCTTCGACAGTTTCGTAATTTTCCATCACGGTTTAAAGTTGATGATAAAGTCGAGCTTGTTGGAACAGCGATTGTTCTCACGCTGGCTTGAATACATGCTGTCTTTGCCACTGGTTCGGTTACGAACAAGCGTTTCGATTTGTTGATTTCAGAAAATCGAACGTGAAAGGAATACAGGCAGATTGGAAGGCGGCCTGCGAACAACTTGCGTCGGCGACAGCACCTTAGCGGTATGTCCACAATAACGACGCGAGACTAATTGCACGCAACCAAATGTACATGATTGCGCGCCCTTTACTTCAATCTGTCCCCGAAATCGGTTGCGCATTCGACGTTGCTTGAACTGTGAATTTTGTGATTACCGCCTGGTTAGTAAAAGATATGACGTTCTACTATTGTGTGTGAAAAGTATAAAAAAGGTTCTTCATTTTTTGAAAATTTCCCTTGTGTTTACTAACACGTGCAAGTTGTTATACAACCTTTTTCTGGTTAACATACGAACGGGGTCAGACATTTGCCTTCGGGTATGGCGTCGATTCGACGACAGTCAGTTCTGCGAAAGGACAAGTCCATGACGCGACAGTTGGGCGACGCGGCTATTCCTCAACAAGACCATTTACAGTTGGCCTTTCATTTTACTGTTGTCAAACTACCGTTATTCCTGCTACCATTTTTACCGCGTGCAGGTTGCTTGTTCGGTTGTACTTTCGCTCGTCACTGGTTGAGGCGAGAGTTGTTGACAAAGCGTAACTATTGCGACTCAAAAATGGTAAAATGAGATTGGTTTGTGTTGACCCGCAGCAAATTATCCATTGACCTGCACTACCACGCGGCTTGGTGGTTGCCGGCAGCTACTACTGCTGTCACTACATCGTCTTCTGCTGACTTTGTCCTATTGTCTGTTGTATGGCATACGTCGAATTGTTGCCGGATCTGTGAACAGTTATCATGAATCTACGCTGAACAAAACGTTGGCGCAGAAGCTATTGCCTAATGGCATTTGTAAAGCAGTAAAGCACTTCCTCTCCATACGTCACAGATTCTTTTCATGCTTCGAAGAAGTTGTGACAATTCACAGTACACGGCCAGTTTGTAATTGTTTTTTTTCAATGGCATTGATTTTAAAATTAATATAAGTGATTCTACCTCAGTAGTCATAGAATTTGCGTGAGCAATTACCACGGCACTGTTATCCCCACGTCTTCTCCGTTGACCCTGGAGTGGTTTATTTTCAGGACTGGCTCAACTCGGCGACGTCGGGCAGTGGTTCCGGTCTACCATTTCTCGTGCAACGAACTGTTGCCCGACAAATCGAGCTGATAAGTTGCATTGGTGAGTAGCTATTTTTGCAGACGAACTGGGGCAACCAAACTTTGCTGCAGTAGAATGTGACTGCAGACAACACGTGTCAGTATTCTGTTCAGTTTCGTTTACATTTCGTTTATAAAAACTGCCATATCTAGCGGCAGTGCGCCAATATCACTCGTGCCATGGTTCAAAAAATTTGCTTCGAGCTAACCAAGTTTTATAAAATGCAGGCAGTGTTCAAAGATAGTACGAATAAGATTTAGCAACTTAGCAATGCAATCGAATAAAGCGGAAGTTGTGAAATTCAAGACGAGAAATTGATCTTAACTCGTTCTCACGATGGTTTTGAGTGTGACTTGCAGTTTCATCTTTAGCCTGTTCCAGATGTATAATTGGCGCGTATGTCACTGGAACCGCTGTTTATGCATTGCTGAAAGTTACCACTGCGTGCCGTTTACCTTTCTTAAGTTCTTTCAGCTACGTGATTTTGCAGTCGACTGAGCGTTTACGCTAATTTCCTTTCTACAACTTGTCCTCTTCCTCTTTCTCGTCAGGAAAAGGACGTTATGGCGAGGTTTGGAAGGGATCGTTTCATGGTGAGGTGGTCGCCGTCAAAATCTTCTCGTCTCGTGATGAGCAGTCGTGGGCGCGCGAAACTGAAATCTACAACACAGTCATGCTGCGGCACAGCAACATACTCGGCTATATTGCGTCGGACATGACGTCCAGAAACTCTGAAACGCAGGTACGAGGAATGGCTTGTTTCCCGCTCTAGGTCTGATGCCACTGCGGCCAATTGTGAACAAACGTCTATTTTATGCGCTTGTCTCAAGCTGGGGTGAAGTGAGGCTGAACTTCGAAACTCACCGTTCGCAATATCTCAGTCGAGTGCAACTTGTGCTTGCTTTTCTCCCGACTCATACGATATCCAAGCACAATTGTTTCCGTGTCTCCATAAATCCACGTGCTTCATTGTTGATTGTCTCCTCTCCGTGTTAGGGTTGTCATCTTACCAGCAAATCAACTAACATTTCGGTCTTGCCCAGAAAACCTTTTTACAACAGCCAAAAGGCCAAGCCAAACTGCTCTGTTTTGGTGTTAACTCATGATGACGCGTGCACGCCAGTCATTTTTGCATTTTTCTTCAAGATCAAATGGCTGTTTCACAACTTGAGCTTCGTAGCTGCTTTTGTTACATCAGCTTCGAAAATCCCACCAATTGCTGCCGGTCCGGTGCAGCTCTTGGCGCCGGTCAACCCATGACGTAACTGTTTCGCACCACGTGCAAAAAGACCTCGACGTCGTGAGTTTCGTGGGAAGCGACAAAATTTCGCCAGAAACGCTGCACGTCGCCCTGCTTTACGTTTTCACTTCTTTTCGTGGATGTGATGCAGTTTCCTTGTATTTCGTCCCTGCGTCGCATTTACGATATGACTTTTTGTGGTAAAACAGGGTCGATAGTACTGTATAACGTCTTCACTCCCACACGCAACGCAGTAGACGCAAGCATGCATAGCAATAGCAAGGAACACACAGACACATACAAGTACGAGTCGGACATGTGGCGGCATAATAGAAAAGCACACGCTTACTGGCGCAAAAGCGATTACTTTGATGAAACACAAGTATATGTATGTGTTTGTAGTAAAGAGCACAGGCGTGGATGGCGCCAACATGGTTGCTGTAATAATGTTTAACACCGTTTCATAATGCTGCGATGGCTTTCAAGCAGACCGATTGATAAAATGCATGAGGTATTAATGAGAGGCTACAAAGGACCAGTTTTTTGGGCTGCAGAGCAGAGGAGGGTGGAGCTACTTCCTGTGTATTTCTTCATTTGAAGTTTTTTCCATGCAGCCTCTTTGCTTAATTTTCGTGTTCTGGTTGAATGTCCGACGTCAGCGGACCAGTGAAAAGAGCACCAGGTTGTATATTCATTGTTTATAATTTTCATTAAGCTATTACCTTACGCTTACACTATCCACTGTCTTATTCAAATACGACAGAGAAGGAGTTATCGCACTGCGGTGGTAGCGTTGGTAACGGCATAGAAAAACTCTGCCTAATTTTTTGTATCGGCGGAAAAGTTTTTTTCTTCAGCAAACTGCATGAATATTGCGGCTGCCGTTCTTTTCATGCGCTTATCAAAGGAACTCTGAACGACTAATTTTGTTCTTGATGAGAACTTGGCAACACATTTTTCTATCGTCACGTTGGTTGCAGTGGCGAGTTTGACAGCAGTTTCGTGTCTTGTTTATTGGTATGTGAAGCAAAAATCAAATGTCAATCGAAATTGTAGAGGTAGTGTGTTAGTCATGGTCAAGTTGGCAGATTCCCTTCTCTAATTGCTAATAACCTTGGATCCACAGTCGTCAGTGAACCTACGGCTAAAACGCGAAATCGTTGAACAACGACGCATACGCAATCGCACGTTCGAACTCCGCGTTCAAAGGCAACCTTTGAAGTTGGGTTCGTGAGCCGCCTTAGATGCAGTTCCTGGATAAAATTTCACTGCTCCCTTATTGCGGTCATGCGGTCAGCACGTTCTTGGTTGCTTGTTCCGTGCGCAGACCTGTTTTGCTTTGGTGGACTAGGGAAGCGCCGAGCCATAGTTTGAGCGTTGAAATAATAGGCTTGTCGGGTTCCCGCCTGTCGCCAGTCTGACTCAGCGCAAGGTCATGTAGCGCGCAGCCGAAGTCTGAGTGCCGTTTACTGGGTCTGTTCTTACTGGTTTGATCGTGTTGCGCGACGTCCGGTCGCTTGCAAGCTCGCCGCAGTGACGCCGCATTGTCAAACAGAGTGAGGCAAACCACTTACTGCAGCCCATTGTGACTTGGTGCGAAGACATTTGTATTGCACGACCTAGCTTGTCCCCATCCCTCTGTGTTTCTTTGATTCACCACCTCTGACTACGTTCTGAAGTAAGGAAGGGCGCTTAAACATGAACCAAGCTCCAAGCATAAAGGCGAGACACTGACTTGTTGTCGATTGAATGTTTAGAGGGAAGTACACTTGATAACGCATTTATTGAGTATGTTTTCATATTTTAGCGTAACATCAAGAGGGCCAATTTTACTGCAGAAAAATGCGAAGAGTTGTGCCTTAATGGCTTAGGCCATGCTTTGATGAGAGTAGTTTGGTTATCGAATCGTTAACATTTAAATGCATTTGCGTGTTATCTATTACTCCTGTTATTTTTTCTGTTCGCGCGGCGGGGCAGCCTCGCCTGTTGCACCTGCAAGCAGGTGCTGCCTCCTGCGATGTGCCGTGGTTATTCTGGGAGATGTGATGCTGACAGGCGGCGCATTCCCCCTGGCGGATGCTGATAAAAGGCTGCTGCATCCAGTGTTGCCACTTGGATTTTTAGGGGAAAATTTGTAAATTTTGGCCTTTTACTCTTTCGGATTTTTTTATTTTTGAAAAAAAGGCCAAATAAAACATTTTCAGTCTTTTTTTAGCCATTTCAATTTTATGTCGGTTTGGCAGATTCAAAGACGATGTTGGCAGATATCGACAATGTTTCTGGGCACAGAATGATAAATTGTTATTAGAACCTCTGCACTAGAATTTCATAATTTTTAGTTGTGCTGTTTCAGGTTACTCCCTAGCAGGACCAAAATTTTCGAAAAGTTTATTATTGAGTGAGCTTCATTCTCTAGCCTATATATATGTTGTATTGTCTTTTAAAAGCGCTGTGCAACCCGCATGGGTGTTTGAAAGTGTTGTGTATTTATCTTGCATTTGGCTTTTTTGGTACTTTCTGTCTTTTTACGGTTGATGCTGCTCTTTTACTCACGACAATCTGGCAACCCTGGATGCGTCTACAGCTTGCGTCAGGCTACGTAATTGCTAAATGCTGGACTTCTTAGCGTTTCTTGGGGCGTGTGTTGTTTGATGCGAAATATTGACCGTTGACTGCGCTGCTGTCTCTATTGAGTACCAGTTGAAATACGCTCTGTGACCAACCACGTGAGCGATTTCATTGGTTGAAGTTTTTGCTTAGAAGCATCTACAGATTTCAGTGACAAACATCAAGTCATTACTATTGTGCCGGGGACTGTGGTCTACCCACAGTGGCCCAGTTTCCGTATACGATCACGCCCCACGGTGAACTATGGTGATAGCTTTATGCATGTTACGTCGCCACTTTCTGTGTCTTCGCCAGGTATTCTCCGAATTTGTCACTGTCTTTCCACATTTACGACGAATTGTGTTTCAGCGACTTTCAGTAAACTTCAGCGCTGAGCCGTGCTGTAAGCAAAACGTCCAAAGCAGACCTGAACTCAAAATGAATGAACTGGAGCTGTACCCAAATTTAAATAAAGCTGAAGTAGAAGCTTTAACTCGGTGATTTCGAGCTTAGTGTTGCACTTTGTAGCGTAGCTTCTGAGCACTACTCTTTGTTGGTTGCTGACTATGATGCTGCCTGTGAATATCTGGTTAGGGCGGCTTGATATGTGATGTTAATCACTAGGGCAACCAATTTTTTGACCTAAAAACTTAAAATTTTGACTTGACCTATAGGTTTACTACGTTTGTAACTGAAACACGAAATACAAAGCATATCTTAGAAATTAAACCGATAGGTTAAAAACCTTTTTTCTGTTGAAATGAAACAAATATCAAAAGTGTGAAAGACCCCGAAACTACAGGCAGCAAACCATAGAAGAAAATCAATCCAAATGCACAAAAGAAATATCCAGTGTCAATAAATCTCCTTAAGTCACTGAGAATGTTCTGTACTGTTATACTTTAATATCAAGTACTACCACGCCTAATGTACTTTCAATCGCCCAGTAGCGGGCGAAACAACATTATTACATCAGAAGTCGCAAAAAATCTAGTATTATGTCAGAATTGCCACTAAACTCGAATAAACATGTCAATACCTATTGTTGTAACTTTGTTTGGATTCGCTCATGGTATCAGGGTGAAATTATGTTTGTGGACGTTTCATAAACTTTGAAAAAGGCAGAAAAATTTTGACTTCATTGACTTTTGGTTGCCCTATTAATCACCATCTAGTCAGGCTTCTACGGTTTGTCACAACAGCAATGAACTTCAGAAATTATTCGGTAGAGTCATTCATCCAAGGAATTTGGAATTAGTTTAACTTTAAGCAAGCTAGGTTCCTGCGATAAGGCTTCCTTGAATGGCTTGTTCGCCAGTTGGTGACAGGCTTGTTGCAGACCTATTGTGAATTTGTTGGGTCGAACTGTACTGACCTTTTCAGACGCTGTAATATGTTTGTTTATATTCTTGGTACAGTTGATTTCTTTTGAATCACACTGTTGTACAGTGTATCTGAACTTAAGGTTTTCAATCCGAAGTTCGCTGTGGTTGTTGCGGGATTCCATTTTCTATAGCGGGGTCCACTTCGCTGAATCAGCTTAGTCCATCAGTGCGCCACTTCACATCTCCATAAAAAATTTCGTAGCCAACCGAACCAACCCTATGTTGAAGTCAAACGGCTGGTTAGTTTACTGCATAGACGGTGAAGTTGACGTGCTTGATTCCTGGCAGCGTGCAGGCAGCAGATGTCGACGTTTCCGACAGACACTTGACTTTCGCTTCCACAGATGTGGTTGATCAGCTACTACCACTCCTACGGATCGTTGTACGACTTCTTGCAGCGCTGCACACTGGACAAGTATCGGATGTTGACGATGTGCTTGACAACGGCCAGCGGTCTAATGCACTTGCATTCCGACATAAGAGGCGTTTGCGTAAGTAATCGCTTTACCGCACTTTTGGCTGAACGCGTGCTTGTTAAGCATGTGTGGTATATATTTGCCGATCCACTGTAGTTTATTTAGCTCAAGTTTTTTCTGACGTATTTTCTCCCTTGCCAGATGCTTGCTATACCATCTGTATGCATTCTTTCTCAATATTTCTTTTCTGCACAGAAATTTGTAAAAAATGAATTCGAAGAGTTTCAAATTTGTAGGTGTTACGAGAAATGTACCGTCGTCTTTCTACCGGTGAAAGAGCCAGTGCTACCGATACTTCACGTCTAGAATCCAGTCTGTTTCGTCAGAAACATGAATTCACCGAACTCATTTTGCAAGTAGAATTGTCAAATGGCTGATCCAAAAAAAGTTTTGAAAACCAACAGAAATATCCTAAGGTCATTTTTGAAACAGTACAGTACTTTCCAAGTGTTGGTCGTTCATTTTGAAAAACAATCCTTTTCAAAGCTGAGCACAAAAATGAAAAAAATCCTTGCGAAACGTCCAAGAAGTGATGCTGCGCATTGGCTCTTGCCTTACAAACAGCAAAAATCAACTGTTGATCGCACCACTGCTTGTGTATTCTGCTAAATAATCAATGATTGTCAATGCCAGTGATCAGGTCAGTGATTTGGCCGTGGTCGAGCAGCAGCGAAATCTCGAAGTAGAAAATGCCACGCTCATCTTTGCCCGCTTGACCCCCAGAGGGGTCGCGAGTAGATATTTTTTTGCGCACACCTGCGTTACATTTGTTTTATTCGAGTCTTAGATGGGGGTCGTTGGGTTATAGTGGGTTGCTGTTATGGGTCCCGGTACAAAGGTTGAAAACCACTGATGTAACTGGACTGGTCGAATTCCGAAAAAAACACGGTGTGAAAAACGCGGCGATTGATTGTTTGCAGTGTGTCGTTCTCTTGAACAGCGACTTATTAATAAATATGGGGTTGGCCCTACTCGGATTGCCCCGTTTTGAACGATTCAGGAAGGCATTGCCCAGTTTCGACGCACCTTTTTGTCACGCACTGGTGTTTATTGACCAAACTAAGAGTGTACCTGGAGTGATCGTCCGAACTTCTGTTCTCAGCTGAAGCAAACCGCTGATTAAATTGTTAAAGTTCAAAAGCAGATCATGTCGGTCTAGTTGCATTTACAAATGGTCCATCGTTGGTTTAAGCAACATCATGATTTAATAGTACATGTTTTCAGGGCACTGCTCGTAGTCGTGCCTTTTCTGCCAATTATATGATCAAGTTTACTGTAAATTTTTAAAAATCTGCCTTTGTTTCGAAACATGCATTTTTATAAACGTGCTTCCTCCAGGTATTTTTTTTATTTTTGGAATGGTTAGCTCTAGGCAGCTTTACGTCGACGAATGAAAGTGCCGAAGTTAAATGTCGAATATCAGCACCTTGCACAAATGACCTTATGTACTTTATAATAACCGGGGCCTCCATGTAAAATTACGTAGCCAAACGAAATTGCACTTGTAATGAACAGTCAACGGGTGTATTGGCAGGCAGTAACTTGAAAATTAGTTTTACTCGTACTAGCGATTCGTCTTTTTTCGCACAGTTTTTATTTTTGACGAATGTATGTTTCAGTATATTTCAGTAGAAGCTGCTTCAACTATTGTTCTGTGCTTTACGCTTTGCAGGTGTTGCGGGTGATTTCTAAGAGTCCAAAGCGAGTTTGACTTCAAAAGTAGTGTTTATGCCACATAAACCTTGCCCCGTGGTTCTTCAACCTCTCCCGCTGCAAAGTTCTGGCGGCGGGTGGAAACAAAGATACACTTAGCTGAAAATTTTTGGGGAGGATCGATGTTTCCCAATTACCGCAAAACTAGAACGCGCAAAATTTTTCTTCGATTTCCCAACTTGTGCGAGATTTCGTCGATTTTTTTGCCATATTGTTGCTGCGCGATGTTGAAGGTCATCCGTAAATAGAAGTTTTTGGTGTTATGAATCAAAGTTGCTATTCTTCGTCTTTTTCCGCTTGCACGCCAACGAAACTTCAACACTTATATTTTCAGGGCAAACCAGCCATAGCTCATCGTGACATCAAAACCAAGAACATATTAGTGAAGGCTGACTTAACCTGCTGCATTGCTGACCTAGGTATGTATAACAAGTAGAAACTGTCGCATTATATTTCAAGCTTGTTGGGTGCTTCAATGATTAAAGGCAAAAGAAAGGTTTTACTAAAGAAACGCTTAACATGTAAATTTCATATATTTTGCGTGAATACACCGTCAAATCGGAGATATAGTTGTGGTTGTTGGGCGTCGCGCTGCAGTTTGACTATCACCACTCCGCTCACCTGCCTCATTAAGGAACGGCTGATAAAGCTATAGAATGACACCACGACGTCCGTTCTGTGTTGCGTATTATCGACAAACGCACCACTTCGATGAAAAAAACTAAACTATTTTCTTGCGCGATTTACTTTGAGGTTGGTTAGCAGCGTGTTAAATCTCCCGCAGCGATCGCGAATTTTAAAGATAGGACTTGCATTTGATGAGCTGTCCAAAAATCATTTTGTTGTGATGCCGTTGCATCAAACGTGTATTGCCGTAGTTTCTTTGTTGCTTGGCACGCGATCACGCTGGTAAATACGCCGCGATATATTTGACTTATTTGAAAGTTGGTTGTGCTAAAATAAGTGGGATCCAGCGTAAATGGCAATGGCCCTGAAATACCGTCTGCTGACACTGTCATGCTTGTACACTGAAGCCAGGCGTGTTTGACCTGTTTTTATCGCACTCGCACCTTAGTAAGTGTGTACGAACGGGTAGATGGCGCTGGCGAGCTGTACATGTCAAGTGACATTGTGCGCTATGGAGACCTGCGCGAGCTGCAATTGCCAATGGGAAAGAGGTGTGATGGGTCAAAAACTTTTTGTCGACAGTGTCCTGTATGGCCAGTTTAGGCGTTCGGCTTTAACTAATTTTTGCGTCAGGTGTTTTCAATACGCTGTAGCGTAATATTCAAATTTGATGGCAAAGTGAACTAGATTTAGAACAACTCTCAGGACATGCTACTTACGTAAACAATATTTTGTCGTATGTGTTGCCAATCAGCTAAATTTTTACCAGGTGTTTCTCCATGAAAAAGAGCGATTTCAAAACATGATTGTTGTGTTGAAGTGCCAACTTGGGCTTTGAAATAACTTGCGGAAACTTGGGCTATAATGACATGTGGAATGCGTTAACTGCGCATCCAACACCAATGAACATATCACCTTCCTGAATCGTCTGCTTTATTCAACCCGTGCTTACGCAGCCGTCCTTAAGATGGTTGAGACGCCACTTCACGAAGACCGAGAATCAAGTGTTGGGAAAGGGGCTTTAAGTAAACTGCACTCAGTTTTAAAAAGCAACGGAGAGCTTTTGTTGAAGCACTGGCACTCTTTTTCTCAACTATCAGATGAATGTGGGACGAGCGGCATTATCATTTCGGAAAAGTCAGCTGTTTTTTAAACAACATGTTATTCAGTTCTATCGGTTTATCATATCGTGCCGTTCTAACATTTGAAAAAGCAATAGAACCCCTACAACAGTGCTTTTCAAACTTTTTCAGTAACGCGGCCACTTCTACAGCGGTTTGCTTTAAGCTTGCTATAAGGCATTGTAGCAAAAGCATTTGTAAATATGTTCACGTATTTAGTCGCAGATGCAGTCAAAAACGCGTCAACAACCAGTCGATCCTTGCGCAGTCTCATCCAAGCCATAAAAACAGCTGATTTCATAATTGTGCAGTGCAAGTGATAACCCAATGTTCGAGCTTAGAAATGCTACTCAATAACATTCGACATACGTTGCTACACTGTAAGCATTCGCGTTTTGCTCTGCAAGATTTTGGCCTTCGCGGCCCACTTCAAATAGCTCTACGATCACCGCGGACCATCCGTTTGAGAAGGGCTGCCCTAGATGTTTTTTCTGCAGTTTAGGTTCCACCACCCTTCATGTACACAGTTCAGCTGGGAAAAATAAAATTAGTTTCATCTGATGGAAACAGGCTAGAGCGGCTAATGCAACACCTTGGCTCTTGCATTGCACATGTTTTTCGCGCTGCCTTTGATTTTAATTGCGACAGCGGTGCAGGTCACAAAGCAAGGTTGTGCACTGATACTTCGAGGAGCTCACTTAAGTGTAACCAGGGCCGCAAGCAGCTGATATATTCGGATGGGGGCCAAAATTATTGTGACTTGTTGCTGTTCCTGTAGGTACAGCCTGTACCTAGCAACTAATCGTGTTTTTGAAACTTTCGAGGAGAAATTGCCCGCTCTCCCCCTCGTTTCGGACCTGCGTGTCACTGCGCATTTGATTGCTTGTAAACCGCTCGTTAATTTCCTCAGGCCTGGCAGTGACCCATTCTTCAGCTGATGGCGCCATAAGCATCCCGAAGCACAATCATCGCGTGGGAACAAAGCGATACATGGCACCGGAAGTAAGTCGTGGCAACTTGAGCTGGCACTTGCAAAAATCTGGAAATCTATTTTTCTCTAGTGTGGAGCGGTGTCGCTGCTTGATACTTGCTTGATGATTTTATTATTTGAAGGCTCCAAGCGTTTCCTGCAGATGTGCTCTGGTTTTAACGGTGCATGCCTACCCCTCTTACGATTTATGCTCAAGCATGTTTGCTTTAAAATATTATAATGTTTTGAAACGGTTGGAGAAACGCGGGCACGACACTGACTGAAGAAGTCTACTTCGCAGGT
>JGI24159J19872_10002006_pt1 | contig 23596 bp, 17 predicted proteins | sample Ectturendosymbi4_FD_19872 | JGI IMG/M metagenome (IMG submission 19872) | reverse complement strand
ATAAAAGATTAAAACACTAACCTTCGCGTTGTAAGGAACATGAATTACTTCGAGTACCAAAAGAGCAGAGAAAATGGAAGTGTGGTTAGAACTGCAGACAAACTTTCCATCCTTTGTCGGAATCGTGCGGATGCCAAAATTTGAAAACTTTTGTTTTGCCTTGTCCAAATAAACACATTCGTATTCTGCTTTCGAAACAGTAGCTGTTCCACTGGAGCTTGAACCAGATGGTGAATGTATTTTTGACACATTTGCCGTTGCACTCGATATTTCAATGGAGTAATTTAGAGTAATGCTATTCAAATTTTTTGAAGCAGTGAAAAAGATAAGAGACTGAAGCAAAAGTCGATGTTGTTTTTTAACGGATATCTGTTGTTCGTGTTGGCTGCTCGTTGCTTCAGTGAAATTTTCGAGGTCGATCGACTTGAGAGAAAATGCAGCAATTAAAGTTGACACGGACTCGTTTGTTGCAACCGCAAATCCCAGGACTGCTGAGTTCGCAAAAGCTGTTTCTGGATAAGAGCTTTCAGAAGGATTGAATTCAATGTGTTTTTCATCCTCTATTTCGCAAGACCATTTCGCTGGATAATTGCAAAGGGAACCTAAAGATTAAATCGCAGTTTAGTTTCTTTTTGACATTTATGAAAGCTCTGATGGTATACGCTGACCTACCCAGCATAACAGCCTTGCTGTGTTAACTGAAGCATGTGATGTTCAAGCAGATTAAAAAGAGCAACAAAATCAAGCACAAAGTTCAATATAAAGCATAAATTTAGGATTGAGGATGCGTAATGTCACGTGAAATCGCTTTCCTATGAAAAATTTGCTTTGTTGATTTATTTTTTTTCACCTTCGTGAAGACTGGTTATTTAAATATACCTATTGTACAAGTTCGAATCATGGCAAAAGACAGAGCCAAGTCGGCTGATTCTTTGAAAGCTTGCTGGAAATCTAGAGTTTTTAATTGTTATCACGGAAACCTGCAGTATTTGTTTTACATCCCGGAAATCTTGAAAAATGCAAGATTCAAACAACAGCGACAAATTTATAAATCAGCATTTACAAAAAGTATTTCCTTAACTTTCGTTCAAATGCCAAAGGTTGAAACAATGCAAACGCATATCTATTGAGATTGAAGCAACAGCATCAAACTATGCAACAATTGGAGTTTTCCATCAATGTGGACATCAATTGAAAAAACTTTGAGAAGCAACGGAAAGACTTAAAAATTGTTGCTTCAAATCTTTTGCATAGAAAAACGGAACATTTTACTTGCGGTAATATTTTCCCTAGCAATTATCTAAACTTTATTATTTCCAACTAAAACCTATTAACTTGAATTTTCTCATTGATTTCACTTTTAACCGCGGCCGAGTTTGAATTCTGAGTTGAGGCTGAAATTTTCCAGACTTGTTTCCATGCCCGCTACGGCTTGTTGAAGCCAGTGATCGAGACAAAGACCTTGCGATAGGCGAGAGTACCGTTGTCAATGGGAGTGCTGTATGTGTGTATAGCCGCTAGCAATCGGAGTTTTACCAACTTTGTAAACTGTCTAGTGGGGTAGCTCTGATTTTGGTTTTATTAATTTAAATTTGCCAATTATTGTTAGCAACAGTGGGAGGTTTTTCTAGTATTGTTTCACTGTCAACTTTCGCATAGGACTGAAGATGTGTTTGACACGAATCTAGTTTCCGTGTGCAAATAAATTGTGACTGATTCTCTTGATATGTGGTCACTGCTGTGACTTTACTATTAGGCCTATTGCTAAACTATGAAACAAATTTGCTGTTTATTAGCTGGATTTCCGCTGATCAGCAGTAGAGAGAGTGGTCATGGCGGTTTTAAACTTCGGTTGATACAGATATTTTTGCTGATGCACAATCACCAATTGCCAAGGTCAGCAACATTGTAGGCCCACTGAAATGAGGACAGTGCTGAATGCATTTAGAACGGTTGCCTTTCGAAACATACCTGTTCATAACAGGCCACTCATTACAGACGTTTGGAAACAGACGACGTTAATAACGGAACCGTTCATAACAGACAATCTTCATGACGGGCTTGATATGAACAGGTCTATTTTCAACAGAGACCACGTAGAGCACAGCGAATTAGCGCAGAGGAGTTGATATTGTATTGTAACGCTTCATTATAGCAGATTTGCATTATATAACTACAGATATGTCGCAATATCCAACAACAGCAGCACATTTGCAAGTGTACAGCACCTGTTTCTTCTAAAAAGCTGCTCTTTCCAGTAGTTGTAGTGAACATTGTAGTGACACTTGTTGAAAATATTTTTGTTTCAGTCACCGGCAACGTCTTGTCTGTTGTCACTGCAATAGCTTTTGTTTGCTCTGGCAAAACTGAAACAGTAATCAACCTTGATACTATCACCAAATATCAGAATGTTGTGAATTATGGAAAAAAAGGCTAAGTCCCTGCTCGAACGCCGAAGATATAGTAATCAGTAACTTTCGATTACATAAATACATTTGTTTTTCAACACATATCAAAAAGGTACAAACGGCTGGTTTTATTCTATTTATAGCAGGCCTGCACAACATACGGCCCGCGGGCCGCATGCTGTCAGCGAATGCTTTTATTGCGGTCCGCGAGTTTTTCTCAGTTGTAAAGTATGTTGCAAAAGCTCGACCTCGAATAAGTAATTGTCGTTCTATAGTTTCTTCCATACATTTCAACGCAATCTTTATATCGAAATGAAATGACTTTTGCGGCCCGCGGCAAATATATGTTGATAATAAATCGGCCCTTGAAACTTTCTGAGATGTGCAAGTCTGCTCTATAGTATGGTATCTGCACATTAAACTATCAAAAAGTATTCAGTGTTTTTAATCAAGACCACTTTGTCGCGGAACTGAAATATTCATCCGATAGAAAAGCTTTCTGCAAACGCATGACGAAAACTTTTATATATTATGATAGACACGTAAATCAAAGTAGCGACCGCGAATATTAATACAGTACTACAAAAGACAAACACAAGCATTTCAAAATGCAAGCCAAGTTTTTCACTTTAGCGAAAAGCACCAGTTTTTCAAAAATTTTCCAAGGTTCTTTATAACTGACATCACAGCAGAAAAAACTTTTGCGAATTGAGTGTGTTTAAGAAAGTGTCGCTTGTATAACTCCGTTGCTTCTTTACAAAAGGCAAGCAATATCAAGCATTTGTGTGTAGATGCAATTTTGAAAGCAGGAAAAACTAAAAATATATATTTTTTCTGCAATTCGTATTATAGAACAATTAATTTTCCAAACGTGATAAAAAAAACTCAATTTAATCTATTGCAGTGGCGAAATTCTACACAATACTTTTTTGCTTTTCAAAGCAATCGGTTTCTAGTAGGTGGAAGATGCCATTGTTCTGTACCAGAACTGATGAGCCGGAGCCGGGAACCCGGAGCCCGGAACCCGGAGCCCCGGAGCCAGCCATTTTCGGTCGAGCCGGAGCCGGAGCTGCTTTTAAAATTTTGCTGGAGCCGGAGCTGTTCTTTAAATTTAGCTGGAGCCGGAGCCGGAGCTGGTGGTTAATTTAACAGCTCCGGCTCCGGACCCTTTCTGCGCACTGACAGTTGCCATGGTTCGGTTATGCTGCGCGACTAATTAATTTTATCGGAATAGGTCACCGCGGCGAAAACCGGGGGTCTGTTCTACCAGGTATTACTGTCACAATGTGTTTTTGTTTCAAGTTCGGACTTGTTCTGGTCACATGAGACTGTGGAATTACTGCCGAGTGTGGTGTGGACAAGTCAGTCAACACCAGCGCAGCTCCTCTTTGCGCATTTTGCGAGACTAAGTCCTTGTGCAAAAACGCAGAGTGTGACGCTTACACACTTTTTTTGTGGCACAAACAGTCACAACGAGTGCTGCCACAGCTTGGGATTTTTCACTAGATCTGGGGTTTTCCTGTTTCATCTGGGGTTCTGGGGTTTTAATGAAAATCTGGGGTTTATTTGACTTTGGTCAAATTTTAGAAATGTATGTTGTATTACTGTATTTTCCATTCAAGGATACAGGTGTTTCAGAGGCGTAATGTGCAGAGTCAGTGCAGTTGAATCGGGCTAGACTTGACCAAATCGTTTAAAATCTAATATTTCACAGATTAAGGACTGACTAGGCATAGCTCAGCACTCCAATCTATCGCTGATATGTCAAGGGCTGCTTATTGTGCATGATTTTTGGAATGCTTTGTTTGGTTTTGAAGATGCGGTGGTTAATAATCTGTTCATTGTTTTACAGGCGCGTTGGCATAGGTATGAAAGTAAAATTTTGAATGTTAAATTAGTAGTCAAATATTGCAATGATTAGGGTAAAAAAAACTGTAAGAACTTGAATGTATCATGTACGTGTCTCAATTTGTGCATTTAAGTCAGTGGTGTTCAACCTTTTTTGTTCAATCGCCCCCCCTACCGGAACTTTGCTTAAAAATCGCCCCCCACCTATGATTTCAGTGTTGGCTAAAATATCATTTTAATTTGAAAACATTTCAATGCTAATGAAATAAAAGAGTAATATACTTGACACAAATAAACGAACAAACAAAGCGAATGCAATTGCATTTGTAGAAACAATGTTATTCATTTCCAAAACATTTTGTTCCAGCTGCTGCGAACCTTGCCCTTGGCTTTTTATCAAATTTTTTTAAGGCAGGCAGATTGCAAGTTTGTCAGCATTAGTGGTATACGGCGTTTCAACCGGTCTTGTTCATTTCAAGACGGTAGCGACATTTATTACGCATGTGCAGTGTGCACAGGGGCACAACGAGGTTGGATAGCGCCGGGGAAAGAAGCAAGTTTGGCGCCCCCATGTTAGAACCTGAGGTCTATCGGAAGTAAATGTGCTGTATAGAAGAAAGTACTTGTGACATTATTGGAATTTTTCGGTTACCCCCGCAGTGATTTGGCGCCACATAGTGATTCGGCGCGGGCAATTGTGTGCCCCCCTCGTTACGCCCCTTACTGGGCAGTACTTGCTTGAAACCTTGCTCAACAACTTACGTCGTGGGTAACACCAGTAGTAATAAAGCAAACTTCCGAAAAACGCTCATTGCTCTTGATTCGAGTCTGACTATTCGCGCTAATAAAATATGGCACAGGCTTGATCATCGCTTTGGATGTCGATGAAAAGTCCCTGGATGTGGAGTCGCACTCGCTTGTGTCAGTTAACAGGCAAAAAGGCACTTCACCCAGTCACTTTCTACGCAATCCAACTTTCGGTGTTATCTCCACGACAGAAAGACTTCTTAGCATGCCTCAAATTACTTTTTTTGTAACGAACTATGGAGTCGATGTGCATCAACTAATTTGGTTCCAAAGTGTCAAATATAATTTTCATTTTTGGAATCAATTCCGAATTTTAGTATATTCTAACCTGCAGACATCGCCCCCTGGAAACTGAAATCCCCCCCAAATCTGGTAAATCACAAAATCGCCCCCGTAATGTGATTTCACTCACGCTGAATACCACTGATTTAAGTGAAGGCATCAGAAAATATCAAACCTTTCTTAAAAAAGATCTAACTAACTTTTTATGTTACTGCATGCACTTGATTTGCTGCTAGCCTACTTGTAAATTGTCAGTATGTTCAAGATAACCTTGAACTTGTTAAAAACTTGATGCAAACAATGCATAATACTTTAATTTTTTATGTGCAAGTACCGGTACCGTGCATTTCAAGCTTGATTGACTTTTTTTTTATTTTGTATGTCTGGGTTTTTTTTTATCATTTTCTGGGTTTTATTTTCGAAGTAAATTCTGGGGTTTTCTTTATAACAGAGTAGCAACACTGGTCACAATCGGCGAGCAGAGGATCAGCCCGAAATAAGATTTTTTAATAGACTTTCACCAACTCCGACTACCCAAGACCAGACTCCTTCCGACTACGCAGGCCTGGTAGTGGTAGCAGTGTTTAAGATTAGTTCAAAATATGTTGGAATAACACGCTCACTTGCTACAAGAAGGATATTAGGAATACCGAAATTGTTGAAGTGTATTAACAAAACATTGCAGGATCCCGAGCGGAGCCGGAGCCATGTTAAAAAAAACACAGCTCCGGAGCTGGAGCCGAAGCCATGCTTACGAAAACAGAGAGCTCCGGAGCCGGAGCCGTTTCATTTTTACAAGAGATCCGCAGCCCTGTTCTCTACATGTATCACCATGTGTGTTATTCAGTTGAACATTGGCTTATAGCAACATAAAACAAAATATGAAACGAAAAGCAAAGCCGGCTAACTGCTGTGAGCATTCAACCTTTTGTAAAACAAGCATAGGGCCGTTTGTGGTGGCAATCTCCGTCTTCCCATTCTTCTTCAGCATTGGAGAAAACGCACATACTCCTTCCATCGGGTTGATTGTTCGCCCAGAAAGCTTGCATCAGTTTACTTCCGTCGAGCCATTTATACGTAGATTTATTTCTAGGTGAAGTTTCGCTTTCGCTTTTCATACCTGGAATAGCATAGTAAAAAAAATTATTTGCGCAAACCGTTTGCAGAAATGCGAAGATGTCATAAAATGTGGATAGTTTTGTCAATAGTTATGCAACTTTTCAGAAGATGAAATGTTTGGACATCGCGTTTATCTTAGGTCATTTTTCTTTTTATTTAGCAACCTCACTGATGCTAAAAGCTGTATTACAAACATTCCTTCATTTCTATTTTGTAGATTAATTGATTACAGGTCAAGTCAAAGGTTCTTCTTCTTTCGTTTGAGTGAGGTCGTCTTTTATCCACTGCTTGGCCGCGCTAGATTTCGGGACAGGTGTTGAGCAGCCATTCCGTTGTTTCATCGTCCAGAACCGTCAGGCCGTGCAGTCCGTGGGGAGGTCGATCGATCGGACAGTGGAGGACCTATCTGACAGACGGTCGTTCGCGATTGACGTCGGAAAGGCCTGGGCTAGTCAGACTCTGGCTCGAGGATGCGAGTTCGATGCTTTCGTGACGGGCTACTAGGTTCGCGACGCGGTTACGTACGGTGCTGCGAATGATCGAACGAAGCACATGAGTGTTTCCAACAGAAACAGTTCAACGTTGGACAGCAGATGAGTGTTTTTCAACAAGAATGTGTCGTTGTAGGTGGGGAACCGGAGCCCCTGGACGATGAGGCGAGAAAACGCAAAAAGAAAACGGGGAAAACAAAAGAGGGTGGTGGAATATGGCGTTGACGGAAACAAAGACAAAAGGTCCGCAGGGGCAGTTAAGAAATGCTCGGGACACTGAATTAACAGAACGTCCAAAAGACAGCGAGCACGTCGCAGAAAGCAATGAAAGATGAATCAGGCATGGAGGAAGGTGGGAGGTCATCAAAAGCGGCTGCTTGTGCACTTAGCGTTAGGAAAGGTCGTAGCCGCGGTGCGTACACTAGTGAGAGGAAACCCCAGGAAGATACATCCTGTGGGGCACTTGGTCTGAGGGATGCTATCCTCTGCAAAAGACATGATGGCATTGAAACTAAAGGGTGATGGGGGAGCGGTAACGGCGAGGAAACCACGAGGTGGGTAAACGTGACCTGAACGTGTAAGACTTAGCTGTAAAGCTGGGTTTACACTAGGGCAGGGGTCGGCCAACTTTTTGGCTAAGGGAGCCATGAAATCTACATATTTTTAATTGTATTTCCATGAGAGCCATATAATATTTTTCAACACTTAATGCAACTAACTAACTCAACTAACGTGTGCATTTTTAAGCAAAATCAACAATTTCAGACAATGATAAATGACTGAATTTTCTCTTTAATAACATGCTTCTTACTGTAATGCGACTTCTGGTGCTGCATGGTGTTGCTGATGGCTTTGTAGGAAAATTACAGAAAAAGTTTCATCAGTAACAATCGTGTTGGGAAAATATCAAGGGAGCCAGATCCCGTCATCAAAAGAGCCACATCTGTCTCGCGAGCTATAGGTTCCCGACCCCTGCACTAGGGACATTTCACGCGGAAAACCGCGCGACAGTCTTGTTTATTTAACGTCGCCATGTGCGCTGCTGTGATTCATTGCGAAGTTATGCAAATCGAGGCGGGTCCGATCGCGCGAAGAGCGAAAATTACGCGCGGAAATGAGCTGCCGGATGAAAACGTCTGTGACTAGCCCCTTGCAAGTACCAGATATTTAGCTTTGTTTTAGTGCTTTACTTCAAAATCATCTGGACTACGTGTGTTGTTCTTTATGGATTTAAATTAGTATGGATCAGTACTAAAAGTTGTAGTGCTTTACTTTAAAAATTATCGGGACATTTGTTGTTTGATATGGGTATGGTTTAATATAGATCAAGTAAAAGTTTGGTAGGCCTAGTTTTGTCACGGATGGTCACTGATGAGCAATAACTATTTTACTATTTGAATGTTTGATGACTTCACTTCTCGTCATGCATATTATTTATTGGGTATCTGCAAATTTACCTAATTTTTCACATTTACTTTCATATATCGCTTACTTTGCCTCAAATCTAAGACCAAAAAGTTTCAATTTTGGTCACCCTAAAATTGTTGGTGATGAAACAACTCTGCCATGTGACGACGCTCGTATATTTTAAAGGTGAATCGCGCCATCGCGCACGAGGTGCTTTCGATTAAATGGTTTGCACTGCGGTAATCTCAGGAAGCAAGTTGTGAGCAGAAACCTTTGGCCGCTACACATGGGTGTCTTACAACATCCCACCAAATTTAAGTAAAAATATTGAGTGAAAAAAGATTATGGAAGTTTTTATTGATAATTAATTAATTAATCCAGTAGGGGATTACACAATTAATTTGTTGCTTTCAAGTCACAACTTTCCAACCACTAACGCTAGGAGGCCAATCAAGTGCTCTAAAGATGCGGATTTTCGCCTAGTTTGTTTTGAAAGAAAACAACTTACCACTTGCTGTTTTTCTCAGGCCCCGATGACGTCATCCGACAATCCCGTAAGCCCGCCCACTTTTTTCACCCAAAATTTTTCATCCCCGACACAGTGAAGACACACTTTGGTTGGAATTTTTGTTAGTTGGGATCTTCAGACGTGATCCAAGCCGAAAAATGGTTTGAAAAAGCCAACAGTGAAGCGTGAGAGGTATGTTTTGAATTTTTCCAAAAATTGTCAAAATTCGCTTCCGGAAAATCAAAACTCTACATTTTTCTCAAATTTTTCAGGCACCTGTTTTGAACTCATCGGATCGATTGCTGTTTTTCAAATCAGAGGATATCTTCACTGACCCCAGCGCAATCTGTTCGCAAGTTGTAGCCGATAATAATTTCAAAAGTCACGATCGTGGCTTCTGCGGGCCTTAAAGGCTGCAAGAAACCTCAAATAAGGCAGATTTACGAGAAGTTCTTGTGTCTTTTTCCTCGTTTTTATGGTTTATAATTTAATTGAAAGTTTTGAAGTAAGTTTTGTTCATTGAGAGTAAGGCATGCACGGCATGACTTGCATCCATGTACTCTAGGCCCCTGTCAGTAACATCAACTAAAATTTCCAGATCAAAAAGCCGTTTGCTATGACATAAAGATCTTTCCTCAGGTACCTCTTCCGGAAAATTATGGACAGCTTATTTTGAGACGATAACTGCCAACTTGTCGTAAGGGATTTGTACGAAACAAAAACTCGATAAAAGTATTGGAGAGGCTTTCTATCTTACTTTATTGCGATCACAGGGTGGCAATGCGCCACTTAAAATCATCCAATGCATCAAATTTGGCGCATGCGCCATAGGCTGGCGTCGGCCACCCCTGCACTCAATTATTTCAATCTTAATTCAGAAAAATAGTTTATTACTCTCTTATTCAACATGCGTCAAGTTGTCTGCTTTAAAAAGGAAATTTACATTTGTAAACATACCAATCCATATCCTCTTGTCTTTTGTGGACGTCTTGTTGCGAACGCACTGCAGAGCATTCTTTTCTAAATTTGTTTCAATCTTTGCAAGTTGACCACCTCTGCTTGAGCAAATCGTAGCTGCGTCGTTAAAATTCAGCTCATCGTTGTGAACAACGTAAAGTTTAACTGTGCCTGCCAATCAATAGGTGGTATGAAACAAGTTCCGGTGCTAATTTAATGACAAACAAACACTATGCACAATATTTAGGCCAAAAGTTACATTAGTCTAATTTGTATGTGGTGTTAAGCTGGAATTTTAGTTTAGTTTTTTTATCGAGGCCAATGACACACTTTAGTGTTTAACACAGAAAAAAATGCAATAGGTGTTTTAGTCTCTCTCTTGTACGTTTATCTCTTGCAGTTTCTGTTGCACTTTGTTTCTGATTGTTTTCAGTTTTGTAGTAAGCACAAACCTAAAGCAAGAAGTGCAATGAAAAGGGGTCATGGACAATAAATTTATTTAATGAAACAGCACTGGCAAACTGTTTCACAGAAAATCCAGGAGCTAAAATAAATTTGCGAAGTCATAACCTTTTACAGATAAGGCGAGATGGTCTTTAAAGCATGCACAAGTATTCATGCGTCGACCTTTGCAGTTGGTAACACCCACAGCCACCATGCGCTTTAGCTTCTTAAATGAACCCATTAACACAGTTGCCATCGCTTGTGGAAGTTTGAAATGGAAAGCGTTATCGATGAAAACAAAACCAAGGTTGCTTTGAACATTGATTTTTTGACTAATTTTCACAAACCTTGAGAGAACACCTCGAGGCTCAAACATTTTAATTTCAACAGAATTTAGCATTTTTCAATTGAGCCAAGGGCAATTTTTGATTGTTGCCGTATTTGTATTTTGATTTCATCTAAAGTTGTAAATTAAACGACCATTGTATATTCTTCAAATGAATCGTACAAATACACAGATATTACGAAGTTGCTTTGAAAGGATTGCAATTAGAAACGCAAATTACCGTTTTCAGACTTTCGAAAAAGTGGAACAGTGTTCAAACATTCGTCTGATGTCATCCGATTTCCTTAGAAACAAAACCAGCATTTAAGAAAAAGAAAAGTACAATCATCATGATCTTGCAAACCTTCAAACACAAGAGTTACATTCCAGTACAAAATTGATGCAATCATGTCCGATAGAAAAAGGCGTTTATTTTTGTTTCATTCCAAAAATGCATACGAACACTTTAAGGTCATATTAGTGAAGTAGTAATTTTTTTGTAAAACTAAGGTATCCCTTTAACACACATATTGGCAAATTAAATCTCTCACAACATAAACGGAACTAACACGCACTTCTTGGCAAGAGAATCGTTTACAGGGTGAACAGCAAACACGCGTTCCGCAACATTTCTCCGCTCGTTTCACCAGAGTTACTTGATTCCATTTAGGGAAATACAGATATGCACATCGCAAAAACATATTTCACGTTGTTTGCCAGTTCTTCTTTACATTTGAATCCGCGTTGAGTTCCATACATAGTTAAGTTACGTGTGTCTTTTACTGTACCAACGTACAAAGCAAGCTTACTTGAGCCTGTTGCTGGCAGCGCTGTGCTGGTATTGAACAAGTCGTCATATGTATTTTGATTGCGTTTCTCAAGATAACAATTTGCAAAAATTTTGCACTGGTCACTGCTGATACTCTCTGAAATGCAATTTGTCTTTTCATTCTTCATAAATGTTATAGCATACAAAGTTTTATATTAGATTACAACAGTTTTTACCATATCTTTTGTACAACCATAAGGTAATGAAAGACTGCTTTGTTTAATAATACGTAAGAAATTGGTTTCAAAACATGGCCAGAGGAGAAATTATTGAATTAAATTTGCTTGCAATAGCAGCAAAGTTAAACCTGTTGATCTGACACAAACGGGAAAAATATACTTCATTTGAGGTATAATGAGGAAGAGATCAAATCCTATATGCATTTACATATGCATTGTGACATATGCATTATTTTAACTGAACAATCAACTAGATCAAATTGTTTGACACAAGGGTTCATCATTTTTCAAATCTACCAAAAAACCTTTCTCAAGGATATATGTTGATTTCATGAATTGCGAAAAGCTGTTGAAAATATTTGCTCACTTGCTGTCGTTGCTTTCTAATCAAACACTTTTCGAAACATTGATTTAAAAAAAATTGTAATATTCTCATGTGCTACATTTAAGTGATGAAAGAATTTAAAGTTACTTGACACAGTTTTCATAATTTTCTACTCTTGTCAAGTATGTGAGACTTTTCTTCATATACGTTGCTAAGGTTATAGCTGATCGCGTACGGTTCATATCTCTTTCCATTATATAGCCATGCTATATTTTCATTTGCAAACTGGATAATGAATGATATTTTTATCAAAATCAAAGCACATTAGCGCAGATTGAGTAAACGCAAAATTAACCTGGGTGCGTTTCAAAGTTGTACAAATGTTCATCATAATGAAACCTTTATGTGAAACAACTCTGTTGTGCAGTAGTTACTTACCACAGAACTTCGGGACTTTCGGAGCAGAAGTCGTCTTATTTTTTATTGAAGACGTTACTGAAAAGATATATATTTGACCTGCTGGTTTTTATTCATTGATATACTCATTAAGGTGTGCGACAATTTTTTTACCTTTTCTTTGTTGTTTATATAAAATTATCGTTTTTCAGTAACTTAACAATTCACTTCAAGATACTCCTGAGTGTAGAAATCAGCCAATTTGATCGATGGCAAACATTTATTGCGTTATTTCCAAAACCTTCTGCAAATTTTCCGTAGTGCTAAGCGAAAACTACGTTTAATCGTATGTGGAAAATTCAATTTTTCTGTTTGTAACAAAGAATTCTGTAGTTAGATATGAATGACAAAAAATGGCATTTTTGCGATTACGATTCAGAAAGTTGCAAAAAAATTCGAGAGTCTTTTGTCCAACTCAGCTCAACATGCAACTGTGTTGCTTTTATACAGTATGAGAATGGTATTGGACTAACAATATCTTGAAAACGTGAAGTAAATAAAATTAACAGTAACACAACAGCTTACAAAGCGTTCTATAAAGCAACCACTCTAGAACTAACACAAATGTGCAGCTTCTCAAGGAACAGCACACTACGTTTTGAGAAGAGTTACCGTTGGCATAACAGATGGAAGGTAAGGAGAGCAAACAGTTGCTGCTTGTCCATTTACGGTGGTACTCTTCATTAGTTGCTTTGACACAAGCACCGTGGTCATGTGTTTCACCTTCTGACCACCAATTTTGGAACATTATCGGACTACCGTCTAGCCACACGAAGGATGATAAGGATACCGGACCAGCGACGTTTGATAAATAAGCCCCTGAAAAATAACCTCACTGCATTGTACGACATAAAAACACTTCATTAGTCAACGCGTTGGTTTAAACTGCTTTCTTATTCATCTAGTGAATAATTGTAAGTCCTTCCTGAGGATACACGCTAGTAACATACCATTTTGTTATGTAATTCATCGAAGGAAACAACGAATTCGTTGAAAGCTATAAAAAATATCTTCTTTACATAGAATATCGGTAGATAATTGATAGCGTTCGTAGCAAGCAGATATTATCTTAAACTACATCACAAAGTGAGCAGATACTGCCCTGCCACTATCGAGATTTAAATATATTAACCGGGTTTTTAGTATCGTCACTATTGTTATTTGATTTACGTGCACGTATGGTTGCACGCAAAGAGTTAAATTAGAATTGTGCCCAAGCGAAAATTGCAAATCATTCCGTGTAATATGTGCAAACATTGCAGTTTAAAGCAACGTGTAGAAATATCGTGCCGAAGCCAATGACACATCGAGTTATAATAGAAACTATTCGTCTCATATTTTCACTTTTTCTTTTCGTGACGCTTGATGCGAAATGATGAATTTAAAAGCATTCGATGGCGTCTGGGCTGCGTATGAACCTTTCTGAGTTTGTGCGAGCGACTGCGGAAACTTTCGCCTAGATTAAGATTTAAGTTATTTCTCAAGTTCAGAAATAACTACACTAAAACTTTGCCAGCATTTTGAACAGCATCCGAAATGCAATGCTCTTGAAAATTTTGATACGCGCGTTTTCGTGGCATGCTTGTTTGTGGTTTGCAGCAAACATTTTCATTATTTCCAGTTCAGTAAAATGCTATGCAAAATAGAAAAGTACACGTCATCAAGCATTTAATTTTTTGCTACAGTCATGTATGTATCGTCGTGTTCTTTCGTGTACTTGTTTGTTCCTTGTTACTGTGCGATACATGCTTAAGTCTAGAGGGCCGCGTGTGGGAGTGAAGACGTTATACAATAAATCTGACGGTAATTCAGTTTCTTCCCTGTTTTCAAAATTAGCAGAACTTACTAAGTTAATACTTCGAAACCATGTTTTTAAAACTTGCTTTTTCTCAAATCTTCTGAAAGCCCTGTTGCTGTCTTTTATGTCTCAATCAACGAAATGTGTATTTCCAAGATGCAATTTGCAATGACTTATTACTGAAGGCAATACGTACGATTGTCAGCAGATACAAGCAGACTGCAACTTGTAAATATAATATGCCACAAACAGGCTCGAGGCAAAGGTATACGCAAACATTTGCTTATAAATGTTGTTAACACGCTTCGGTCCGCTGACGGTTCGGCAACAAATATTGGACGTAGCGGTCTACCCTGAAGCAACAATTTATAAATGATGGCACTGGATTAAAAAAAAAAACATTTCAGCAAGAGGGCCCCAAAAAGCTCATCAATCACTTCTTCAAGGGCTGGTGGAAATGCTGATCCATTTCAGATTTAGGCTATATGTCGAAAAATATTATCCTTGCGTAAATTCATCTATGCACCAACTTGCCTAGTCGACGAGTTGTAACATCATCAGTCTCACGGAAACACAAAACAATTAAAGTTAGCATTGACTTGACTATTACTAAATTCATGTTGAACGCACCAATCCACACTTCCTCGATCATCTTTTTGTTTAAAATGCATTTGACGATCTTTCTTTCCAACGTGCTTTCCATTTTTGCAAGATCGCCTCCTCTTGACTTGCACCATTCCCGTGACTGGTTGAAACTTTCCTTCTTTTCGTTTGCAAAGTAAAATTTCCATGTTGCCTGGGCTGTATGAAAAAATACGTTTCCAGTGTTATTGTAGAAAATGAACCGCACGAGGACTAAACATTTGGCCAATCATCTCAAATATGTGGTTGCGAACTTGAAAGTACACAATCTTTCCAAACAGCGGTCCCCAAACGTTTTTCATGTTAGGCCAAATTCGCTATCTTCTCAAAGTCCCCGGGAAGGACCAATTTTTGTATTGAAAAAAAAAACTTTCCCGTTCCTGAACATTACCTTATAATTCAATAAACGCACGGATTAATCTGATATCGCTAATAAGTTTATTTTAATTATTTGCTTTGTCTGCCCTTACTCCTCTTCATATACAATATATCAGTGCTCTTCTACATTTCTGCCGTATGTTACCTTCGTACCTTGTATACCTCACCAATCACGATGACTAGACAGCGTATGTATTATCGGTGCCCAACAAAATAGCTTGCAATCAGCACCCAGTACTTCTGCTAAACAATTTACAAACTTCCAGAGAACGTTTACGCTTCAAACGCCAAGTGCCTACCATAATTTATGATTTTCACATTACTTAGGCAAGCTAAATCAGAGTCTACAACAGTCTAGGCGCCAAGCATCTTCACAATATTAGGGCACTTGTGCGCAATAACTTCCAACAGAAATAGCAGTTATAAAGTGCAATTATCTGAGTTTACCTTTACTTGTCTGTCTTGTTCGCTAGGTATAACATTTAAACGAATCGCCTAGGTCATAAGTAAACCACTCTTATTTCACACATTGCAAGTAAACTCTAAAACGTTTCTAGTTGAGCTGTTGATCAAATGTGAAAGCTTGCTTTGTTTTGGTTTCTAAAGGCTATCGAGATGATATACTGAATTACAGCAAATGCTCATTGTGTAGTTACATCTTACATCAAATTATTTACATGAAATTGTTGAAATACTAAATATTCTTAGGAAAGTTCGGTGGTGGGATTGGGACACTTCGCGGGCCGGATTTTGAGGGCCGCTGCTTTGAATTTTTTTGAAATACCGCTGGTTTGCAAAAGTTCCACACCGATTAAAAATGTCTAGTAGCCTATTTTTGTGACGAGTAATAGAACGTTAATGTTCATTGCTCGTAAAGAAAAAGTTTTATCTCTGATGGTTCTTACTGGTTCCAAACCTGTGTTTTGGATTCATGAGCAACAAATTCTGGTGATCACGACGAATATCGCCATGAGATAAAGAAGTCTCAATTTTCGAAATCTGTTGCGAGATTAGCTCAAGCTGCATACTGCTGTGGTGGTCAGCAGACAGTGTACTGCTACCACTCGTACTCAAACCGAAAGTTGTAAACGAAGCTCTGCAATGGAGCGGCGAGCGCAAGTGGAAAGTTACGTCAACCAAACCGTACTGACAATCGAATTGAAATTACCATGCAATTACTTTGCTCATGTCGAACAACACTTTCGTTTGATGAAGAACTGACTTGGAGAAAACTGTTAAAACATGAAGTGATTGCTTATCTGGATTTCGGTAACTACAATTGCAGACGCGTTCTTGCATAAATGTAACGTCTGTACACACGATCAACTATCCGCTTTATGACGCAATGCACTAAAAACCAGACATCCCAAGAGAGCAACCTCTGCATCCGCCGAAAGTTCCTCCAAAGCCCAAGTTTATAGAACAGGGGTTACATACTTTTCTCTGATTATGTAGCCTACTCCTTTGGCATTTCGATAGATGAGCATGTACCACTAAAATTTCTTATGACAAAAAGGCTGAGTAAACTACCAAAAACCTACTGAATTAATAACAGAACTTTTAGAATTTTGGAATTATGAAGGTAGACTTCGTTTTTATGTCTCAAAGTTAATTTGTTGCAAATGTACACAAATGCACCCTTTCAGATAGGCAAATGTACCCCTAAGTGTACATGTATCCCAGTTTGGGAAAGTGTTATAGAACTTACTCATTCTTCATTATGCATAGACTTGGAATGCAAACTGTTTTTTATGAATGAGAAATAAAATGTACAAAAATTTTGCAGCTACCATGTCACAGTTGTAGAAACATACATCAAACGTAATATACATTGCGCATGGTTAATTGATGAAATAGAAGCATATACCCGCCAAATTTATTGATAAACAGGAACGAGCATGCCGGATCAATTTCCTAATTTTTTCCTTGCCTAGTTAAGCTGCAGAGCAGCTTAAAGTATCCTTCACTATTATGAACCTGTATGGACTTTGAAGTGGTGGTTTTTCTACCTACCGACTTGCGCTTGCTGTTAGGGAAATCACAATAAAACTTTGCTGGGGCGGCAAATGATAAAAGTACTTGCACGACCGACAAAATCATCGAACAATTATGTGGACAAAATAAAGGAGGCACATTTAAGTACGAACACTTCACGAAATTTTTCGCTGGTTTGCATGCTATTTTTGGCTTCCACAGGACTAACCTCTTATCTTTTGTCGTTTGTTTCAATGTGGTACAATATATTTCATTTTGACAAAATATTAAAATAACTATTCTGTGTCAAAATCTTCCTTGAAGCAAAACTGCAAGCGTTTGCTAAAATGCAGATGACCCACAACCAACCAACCACTTTCCAAAACGGAAGATTCTTTCAAGAACTGAACAACTTTACCTTAACAGAACAGCCATCAAAAATATTACGCCAGACACTCATCTTAACCGGTTCACCGCCAGTTGAATCACTNAACAACTTGTTTGCAGTAGCTGCAGGTCTACTTCAGTCTCAACTGGCACTAGTAACAATCAAATTCTATCCAGGAAAAGTGCGNTGTAGTGGAGTGTAGATATATCGCCCGTTTGATATATAATTAGAGGAAATTCATTGTTAATTCAAACGAGATATTTATTTGCTAACAATGAGATTTATAAGTCTTGATACAATTCTCCTGCGTAAGGAATATCTGGCAAAAATAAACAACCTGCCCAACCACTATGACGCCGGACCCAATGCAGCCGCATCGGTTGCATCGGCTTAAGGCCGGCCCTGGTTACGTGTTTATGACTTCACGCCAGTGGCGTAGCCAGCCCAAAAAATTGGGGGAGGAAAAAAATTTTTTGTGGACAAAGTGTATGATTTCAGGCGAATAACACTATTTTGTTTGAAAAAACGCCTCTCAAAGTACAAAATGACTATATTTTCCAAACATTTGGGGAGGGGCATGGCCCCTTTGGCTCCCCCAGGGATACGCCTATGCTTCACGCTCAAGTTTAACGATATTTTTGTTGTGTATCTGAATATAATCGAGGGAAGCGGTCAAAGTGCTACTGGAGAGGAATTAGCGGACAAAGTGGTGAGAGCCTTTATTTCGACTGGCTTTGGCTTGGGAACTTCGAGACGTCAGGTTGCTTAGTTGGGAGACTGACCGGTGCTCCTGCAACAACTGACTTGACCCCTCAACCAGTAGGGATCTGTGCGACAGACCAACAACCCCAGTCCCTAGATTGGTTCCCAGACCTTTCTCTGGTATCTGGTTCAACTTTCAAGAAAGCCTTCCAGTTTTCCGTGCGCTCTATCGACAAAGTGCACATTTCTCGGATTACTTCGCAAATCCCTTCGACGTGTCTACGGGACACCAACTTTGCTTCTACACTACAGCTTTACGGGTTTACTTCCTACGTCCGTTCTGGAAATTCTCTGAAGTTTGATTTCTACGCATCTAACATGGATTCCTTGTGGAGATTTGATAGATCGTCGCAGACACAGTAAGACTCTTTCATTTTTGCTATCAACCAGTTCGTTTTTTTTGCTACTTGAAATTCCAGTCGAGCTGTTCAGTGACTACATGAGATTTTTACAACCAAATTTGCAATAGCGGCCTGAGTGTTGAACTCTGTTGCGATTTTTTTCTGCCGATCAAATCGACAAGTTTAACGGCTTGATTCAAACTTTCGCGGCTAGATTAACGAACTTTCTCGACATTTTTTGCGCCGCTCACATTCTTTCCTACGATTTGCAAACGGAGTCAAACTTCTACGACCTCACGCATTTTTCGTCAGACTTTTTGCTGAAACTAATGTGCTGTTTTTGAGAAACGTGTTTTGACTGATTAGCAGATTTGCTTGCGTGCTGATTTTAATTTTCATTTGATTTTCGTGGTATCTGTGTTGCTTGTTTTGTGCTACTGGGTGCTACAGTTCAGCTTAGTGGACGTTAACTTATCTTAAAAATTGCTTTTACGATCTAATTTTTCTGGATTAGTTTTCCGTCGTTAACTTACTGTTTTCGGAGAGACAGAGTTTTTTCTGCTTGCGTGTGTGGAGGTTTTAGCAAGAGGTTTAGGCACACCTACCCTTGTTTTCCTTTTTTGATTGTGGTTCACTTACACGAGCACACTGTCGCGACTTGTAGCTAAAGCTACTTTCAAGAAACGGGTTTTTTTTGACCGATTTAGATCCATCACAAGGCACTTCAGGTTACTTACGCTCGGGTAAATCGTACCGTTTCCCTGTCACTTTTGTTTTGACACCGTCCACCACTTTCATCACTAACTCATCATCATTTTCAATTCCATTAATTACGACCACTGAACAATGTAATTTTACCACCGTGTTGTTAACAACAGCCACAACTCAAACACCTGTGACGACGGTTTCTTCTAACACACCAGTTAGTGGAAGTCAAATTTCATCTGGTGGTGACACGGTTCCCAGTAATAGACCTTCGGACGCACATGCTTCCGCAACTCTCTAGGGTATCTTGGTGCCAATTCCTGCTACAGATCAGGAACCGTCTGACGATTCTGCTCTTCAAACTATTTCAACAAATGTGTTAGGAGCACAATCTTTGGCGTTCTCTGTGTCAAATTTACGGCTACCTAGCCCAGACAGTCAGGTTGCAATGGAACAGTTGCAGACTGTACTTACGTGGCTTCAGCAGGCGCCCGCGAACTTCATTCAGAGGCCAAACGCAGGCCAGTGTGTCACACAACATGAGTCGGTTTTGCAAACAACACGCCACGATGTCCCGACGTCTCAGATTGACACAACTGCGCATCTGGCTCACACATCTGTTCAGTCACGAGCCACACTTTTCTCACCACATTGTTCTGCACCTGATAGTGCCATTTCGACCAACACTCCGTCGTCTCATGTTCCATTGCCTACGCCAAGTTTGCATACTTTCCATACCCCACCGCACAGGGTTTTCAACAACGAACGTGTGTACCCGCCCCATCTACGGGTTGTGATCTATATAACTTAAACCAATCACATGTGATTAAGTTCAATAAACCCGATAACAATCATTTGCCGGCGTGGTTTGAAACCTCTCAGTCACATTTTTTTAGTACGGGTGCTTCCACTGAAGAAGACCGATTCAACTTATTTCGTGATGCTTTATCTGAAGAACAGGCTAATCCTTGGGGAAAGTTTGTTTTTGATGGTGCTAACACGCATTCTCCACACACCCATGTGAAACACGAATTAATTAAGCGATGAACGTCATGCTCAACATCGATGGTTCGAAATTCAAAACTTGCCTTTGAAAGATGGTGAATCTTACGTCGATTTCATGGATAGACTAATCGCCACGGCAGGTCATGACTGGGAAACAAATCCCTTAAAGTGCAATGAAATTCGCACTGCGTTTTTGCAAGTTTGCCAAAAGAAATTTTAGGAAATTCAATGGCTTACACGATCGTGACCTATTACAATTGGCGGCGGATGCTGATGCTTCGATACACGATTCACGTAAACACGCCATGTATCAGCACAATGCCGGCGCTGGTTCATTTCCTAATCCTTTATCACAATCGCAATCTCAGTATTATCCAGGGTTCTCAGTTTGTTTTTTTTGAGGCCAAATTTGTAATTTTTGGCCTTTCTTCAACTCCTTTGACTTCTCTATTTTTGAAAAATGGCCAAATTAAACTTGGCATTTTTGGCCATTTTTAGCGAATTCGATTTTTTATGTCGATTTGGCACATTCGAAGACGATTTTGACAAATTTTTAGATTTCTGGGCACTGGCAGATTTCCAGACACTGTTTCTGGACACAGAATGATAAATTTTCATTGGAAACTCTGCACGAGAATTTATAATTTCTTGTTTTGCTTAGTTCATGCTTTTAGGTTTGCAGTATCAGGTTACATTTCAGGAAAACTAAAAGTTTCGAGAAGTTTACCAGTGGTATGAGCTGCATTCTTTTTACGTAAAAAATATGCGTATATTGCCTTTTAAAAGCACGTTTAGGTGTTTCAGAGGTGTCGTCGTGTATTTATCTTGGTTTTGGCTTTTTTGGTGCGACTTGGCTTTTTTTCAAAGGGTTGATCTGGCCTTTTTTGCTTATGACTACCTAGCAACCCTGGTATTCTAACGGCGTTGCCGGTGAAGCTTTTTCAAAACTCAATGCTCAGATGCACGAGATCCAAACTAGCTTGTCTCGTGTGGAAGCCAAAATCCACAAAAAATGGAACAATAGACACAAAAACAAAAACGGTGGCTCACAACAGAGTTCGAGAAAAGATCAGAGTGCACCTTCACAGTCACAAAACCCTACCACGACAAAACCTGAGGACAATCCCAAATGGTGATTTACCACAACAGATACGTTGAGCGAGCTTGCAAGTCCAAACAACCTTGCTCGTTCAACCTTGATAGACCTAAGTGCAGCAACTTCACTCCAAAATACTCAACAAGTCTTCAACAGACTCATTTGCAGATATGCATAACACTCACTTGTGCTACTATATCATAACCAATGCGGTGATCTTGCACGCAACTGCACATTCCCATGTTCTTACATCAAAGACACTTTATCGCACTCGCAACACTCGAAGAACAGTCCATATCGTCACTCTGATACGTTATTTTGGGTTCGGGACAAAATTTCCAAACGCATTTTCTCTTTGGATAGTGGCGCTTGCGCGTCGGGTTTGCCTGCTACCCCAACTCTTATTCAACGTGCAAAGCGAGATGACCGAGAATTTCGCTCAGCTGTTGGTCATCAGTTGCGTTCTTACGGCGTGGTCGAAGAGGAAATTGTCATTGGTTTTGGTCCACAAGCTTGGTCATTTTACGTTTTGCAAACACAATGCCCGCTTCTTCGCAAAGACTTTTTCCAGCACAATTTCCTTTCTTGGAAGTTTGTTCCTGACGATGGCAGTCGCGCAATTAAGTGTCGTATTACAAATGATACGACAGGTGCCTCTATTATGGTGTCAAATGACTACGTAGCCCGCAATACGGTGCCTGCTGTCGGAGTTTCTGAGAAACGCTGTTACGATGTTTCGGCTGAATTTCCATCCATTTCTGGGGACTTAGATCTTAAAACGCCTTGCAAGCATCCGTTTGAACATCACATACCTACAACTACCCGACCTTGCTTTGCGAGTGCACGGAAAGTGGCACCAAAACATGCTGCTCTAGCGCGTCAGAAAATAAATGACATGTTAACCTGTGGTGTCTTTGAACGTTTGAACGTGCATCAGGTCCTTATGCTTCGCCCATGCACATTGTGCCCAAAGACGGGGGCAAAGACATCAGAATCGTGGGAGTTTTCGGGCATTGAACCAATCTATTGTGAAAGATGCACATGAAATACCACTCATTCTTGAGTTTCAAAACAAGATGAAAGATGCAAAAATTGTCTCCACTCTTGATCTCAAATCTGGGTTTCATCAAATACCCCTCGCCAAGGAAGACAGACAGAAAACAACTCTCTGCACGTCTTGGGGTAGTTTTCATTACACTCACTGCTGCTTCAAATTATCTAACAGTCCTCGAAGCATGCAACGCTTGACTGATTGCACGTTCTGACGCAGAAACGGTTTTGAGTTTCTGATGCACGTTCTGACGCAGAAACGGTTTTGAGTTTCTGATGCTTCGGATTTCGGCTGTGCAGCTGCCATAATGCAAAAAATGGCAATATCTGGCGACCACTCGCGTTATTTTCCAAAAGTTTCTCGCCAGCTCAGCGCAAGTATTCCACTTTTTCCAGAGAATTGTTGGGATTGTATCTTGCCGCCAAACATGTTCGTCATTACTTCGAAGGAAATCCTGACATGGTGATGTATTGCGATCACGAACCATTGGTTAAAGCTTTCTGCTCCAGCACTCAGCGTGACAATGCAAGGGAGTGTCGTCGTCTCAGCGAAATTGCATTACTCTGTACAAACTCAACATACATCAAAAGGTGTGACAATGTGGTGGCGGATGCCCTTAGTCGCGTAGAAATCGACGCGATTTTTCAACATGCTGCTCAGACCGATTAGAATGATTTTGCAAAAGCTCAACAAAACGACTATGTCTTGAAACGCTACATGGACGAAACTGACTCTGCCAACGTCGTCACTCTTGAGTGGCAGGGTGTCAAACAGCTTTATAATGTTCCCGTGATGGTGTACCACGCCCCGTATGTTTCCCAGGATTGTGCCACGCTCGTTGGTTCATTTTCAAATATTTCTTTTGTGTGTGTTCAATATCCCCGTCTAAATTACTGAGTGTAACAATTTCAGCATCGCAAATACACTAAAATGCAAAAATACAAACCATCATTCCCCACATTGCCATCGTTTAGCCTCTTATTGTTGCTTTATGCTTTGCGTGTCAGCTCTCGCGAACCTATCCACGCCTCTTTCTCGAAGGGGGCATTCTTATATAGTGGACACATTAGT
>JGI24159J19872_10002005_pt1 | contig 23597 bp, 19 predicted proteins | sample Ectturendosymbi4_FD_19872 | JGI IMG/M metagenome (IMG submission 19872) | reverse complement strand
GGGGATGCGGATTTTTTGTGACTGACGTCATAAGTGAAATAGTTTTAGGGTCATTTTGGCTCATGTTGCCTGACCTAGGGCCCAACCACTAGGCCAAAGTGTTTCGCTAAAGTTTTCATTGGAAACTAGGCTCGAGTCCAGGTCTTTTGAGCCTTTGATCGACTTTCTAGCGTTTCTGGTTCAAAAGTTATGATCCAAAATAACAAATTAATTAATTAGCTAATTAGTCAAATATTTTTACTAACATACATCACAACTTTTAAACCCAAAACCCCAGCAGGTCATCCAAAGTATCAAAAGACTCGGATTGTAGCCTAGTTTCCAATAAAAACTTCAGCGAAATGCTCCACCTAACAGTTGGTGCCCAGGGCCAGGCAAAGTGGACCAAGGTGGCCTAAAAGTCCTCCACTTATGACGTCACAAAAAAAACGCACCCCTAAGCAAAAATTTTTTTTCGAGTGCAGACTAGAAGACTTGCCGCATCTTTTGACGCTTCAACCAGGTCCGTAATTGTTAATCTTTAAACATTACAACCACAGTTTACTTTGGGACTGAGTGCTTGGATGTTACAGTGCCTGTTCGAGGGCGTGTGCATGCCATAATACGTCCATAATTTACGTGGCCTGGCCTTGACCAGGGTTGGACTTTGTGTCCTAATTTGATTTAGTGTTGTACCAAAGTGTTACAGGCTAGTGAATAATAGTGTTAAGAAAGTGTTCGTAACCCTGTTGTTCTACCTCCAACCTCACTTCCGTTTTTATTAATATGCATTGTGCAGATATTGTGTGTTTGTACTCTATGGACCTCATGTCTGTCACAAAACCTTAAAATTAAATAAGGACAAATCTCAGCTATTAGCACAGTGTTGAAAGAATAAGTTTAGAACATATATAAAAACTGAAAATGATGACACTGAACAACACCTTCCACACATGGTAGCATGAATTGGATAGCAATTTCTTTTTGGGATTTCATTGTAATTAGCTAACATTTTTTCAGCACAGTTAATATTACCATTGTTGACATATGTTTATTTAGCATATTGATTACTAGTTGAGGGCACAAGGCTTTGATTCCCATAGTGGCACACTCTTTTTAAGGATTGCGTTTATTTACCTCATATATATGATTTGGTAATGAAGAGGTGTATAAACAATAGTAATTTCAAACTCAGAGCTGAGAAATCAGTTTGCAATTCATCAACTAGATGGAGCTACTTACACCGACAAACTTGCATGGTAATACATTTTCGCCTTGAATTTAGTTTGTACACAAACATTTGCAGGAACGTGACTATGCATCAATTGATTTACTACTATTTGACAATCTGCAGTAATTTGGCATGCAGACACGTTGAGATGTTTACAATGGTACGTTTTAGTCTTAGCATTAAAACTTGTTGTTTACACGTTATTTAGGAAAACAAGGGCAAATTTGGGCAAAAAATTTTTGCATACCAAAAATATACAATCCCGTACACGTATGTTGATGACACTACTGCTTGAGCATTTTGAAATTATTTCAAAGTAACCATTCTTTCCTGAAGAGGTTCTGCCACACATGCACACCCGTTTCTAAGATCACCTTCTTCCACTTGATTTTGCAAGATGCTTCAGCATGAGGTCATACTACAAGGCATTTTTTTCGGGAAACCATCAAACCTATCTGAGCTTGTACAGACATAATATTTTCATTTCTTTCTAGTACTAACACCTGATCGTGACATCCAAGTTAAAAGTAGTTTGATATGTTGTCAATGAACATCAATTTGATTATTACTGTTTGTGTTCTCATTTCTTAGCAGTGGTTCTCAACCACTGTTTTGAGGGCCGCATGCGGCCCCCAAACACCCTTTGTATTTAGTGTAACAGATCTCGTTCTGACATAAAGCAAAATGTGTCAATTGACTTATGTTTAAAGTTTTTTAGTGCACGCTTGCGGTTCTCTAATGAATTTGTAAGTCTGGATTTGGCTCTGTTTAGTGAAAAGGTTGAGAACCACTGTTCAGTGAAAAGGTTGAGAACCACTGTCTTATGGTGTTCCCTCTAAGGTGCGCAACTGCACGATTGCGCAGTACCACCAGACAATTTGCGCAGTGAAATCTCGTTCTCACGCACTTCCAACATTATAAATTTAATGCGATATATATATATGTATATCACATAGCCCTATCAACGCTGGGGACGCTTCACTGTTTGTGTGTCTGCATGGTTGCACAGTTGCATGCACTTCACGCAACAAATCAAACATTTGCTCAGTGTAGATTTTTCTTTGAGGGAACACTGCTGTCTTAGAGTATTGAAATGGATGATTTCTTGTAAAAAAACAGCTATTCATAACATCCATGTTATGATTTCATTGATGTGATTTGTATTATCTTGCTTGCTGGTTTATTCACAACATCATTTGGTTTTCCTTACATATTTTGCTACACTGTACTTGTTTTATATTATATGTTTATGTTGCTTTAATTAGATATGGTATGGCTCACTTTACACTATTAAACAGCTTCATCCTTGGAGGTCTGCAGCCTAAATGACCCTTGGTCCTTCACAACCTCCCACTCCCTCATGTATTTTATAAATCAATGTACATAGAAGTCAACACACTGTTACATTATAATAATCATGATGACGTCATTCATGCGTGTGCCATAAAAGCTTGTGGTTCATCAAAGTAAATGTATTAGCGCCATCTAGCTTATACTACCGCTATGTATATATCCTCATCTTCTTTCATGTATTTGTGTATTCCTTGTTACTGCAATGCATGTTAAAAGTCTAGTGCCTTGCATATGGGAGTGAAGACATTACACAATACAATACAAATGTCACCATTTGGAAAAAATCAAGCCTTTACCTTTAATTATATGACATGATGGGAAGGCTTCAATGAGCATCTACCAACCTAATAAAATCAACCATGGCATATATGAGGAGGGATTCAATTTATAAACAACCCAGTCTGCATGGATTGTCATCAGAAGTATTACTACCATAAAGTTCCAAATGTTACTGATGTGTAGGAAAACACTTTACCCCTTACAAATTTCATTTCCGAAATTAGGACCAAAACTAATTATTGCATGAATCTGTCATCTCACAGGATTGTGCATCGATTATTAGGGGTCCTAATGGAAATGGTCACCATGCCCAATACAGCTGTGGTGATAAATGAAACCTGGCAATGATGACATTGCGAGTGAGAGAAGTATAACCAAGTGATATTTTTGATATGATGGTTGTTGGCAAAAGTGAGAACTTTGTGTAATAAAATGAATATCATTCAGGGTGCAATAACATGACCTTGAGTATTGTGTATGTTGCAGGTATATTTTTATTGAAATCATTATGCCTCCAAAAAGACTGTTTAGGCACCAACTGAAAAAAGGAGACAGCATTCATGCTACTGTTGTGGAAGTAGCACCCCACTGCATAGTGGTCTCTTTCCTATATCAGCAACGAAAGTTTTGTGGAGCATTGTTAGATACCACGAAGAGGTATGCATGGTTTGTAATTATAGAATATGTTTTGCTGACCTTAATGTGTGCTTTCTCCTTGCTGTTTACCTTTTGTTATTTTATAAAAGGTAGAAGTATCAATTAATACTTGTCACACTGTACAATTACAAGCTAGGTTTTCTGTAAGCTTTTGAGGAATCAGCTGACTGAGCTCTACTTTAATCTTTTTGTGATGATTAAAAATTGCACATACCTATCTATATTCAAGTAAGTGCTCTCCACAATGGGGTGAAGCAAAGAATCAATTGCCTAACTTTTAAATAGGAAATCGATTCCATGTAAAACTACACAACCTCATGTGCATGTGTAGTTTTACATCAAATTGATTCTTATTGAAAAATTTGCCAATCAATTACTTTCTTATGCTCATTGTGAAGAAAACTTACTTGTCATGCTGTACGTTTGCAGTGGTTTTTACACTGATGATGCATGCGTATTTTGGGCTACATGGCTATGATAAAAAATTTGTTTTTTTACAGTAGATATTTTATAGAATGAAATTTTCTTTCTGGAAAAGTGTTCTGAATTAGCAAGTGGTTGGATTTTTTGTGATTTTATTTTCACACCTGTTTTTTGTAAGCATTGCACTAGAAATTATAGTTAGCCAGTCATTTGCTTAGCCATTCGTGTGGTAACAATATTTTCAAAAGTCGAGGTATTTTACAGTGAATTGTCCAGTTTTGTGTTAAAAAGAAGCATTTAACTATTTGTGAATTGCAAAAAATGATAAGATTTGGTTTATGTTTAACAAACTATCAATAAGGTTTTTGTGCTGGTGTGAACCCAACATACCTAAAAAATTTCCTTTGTATTCAGTAATCTAGTTCGGAATATGCTACGTTTATAAATGTTTAGCAGTGTGCCAGGTGCCCTGGTAGGCTGTTTATTTTGAAAACATAAATATTTTATCCTCTTGTCATCAATAAACTATTACAGTAACACTTACCTAGTGGTTTTTGTTTCATTTACTTGTGTTTTTAACAATTTTTGTTGTGTTTTTAGTTAGTAAATCTTGGGTAACCCAAGGAAATCACAATTAAACTGCATGCTCTGTAGACAGATGGAGAAGAAATAAAAAAATTGAAATATACGCTCTAATGTGTGTCGTATGAATTGTAACAGTTAAATACTTGTCAAAATTAATTTTTGTTGATTGGTTTAACAATTTGGCGTCCGGTAATGTGAGAGGATTTCGCGCCATAAAAAATTGATCATACATGGCTTTGCGTGAGCGTAACTCTGGCACCGAAAGCAGTAGAGAGCTGTTCAGAGGCTTAAAAGACTTGGCAAGTCTTTTAGTCTGCCTTCGGAAAAATTTTTTTGGTTGAGGGTGTGGATTTTTTGTGACGAGTACTTTTAGGCCACCTTGGCCCACTTCACCTGGCCCTGGGCCCAAACTGTTCGACAGTAGTATTTCGCTGAAGTTTTTATTGGAAACTAGGCTACAATCCGAGTCTTTTGATACTTTTGATGATCTGCTGGGATTTAAGGTTCAAAAGTTATGATTTAAAATAAACAAAATATTAGATTAATGAGTTAATTAGATAATTAATTTGTTAATTTAGATCATGAATTTTGAACCAGAATTGCTAAAAAGTTGACCCAAGGCTTAAAAGACTCGGACTCGAGCCTTGTTCCCAATGAAAACTTTAGCAAAATACTTTGGCTTAGCAGTTGGGGCTTAGGCCAAGTAACATGAGCCAAAATGACCCAAAAACTACTTCACTTATGATGTCACTCACAAAAAATCTGCAACCCCCAACCAAAAAGTTTTTTTCGTGTGTAGACTAGAGACAAGAAGACCTACCGAATCTTTTGAGGGTTTGAACAGCACTCTAGCACAATCAGAAGAGGAGCTATGGCGTTGGTAGGGTAACCGAAAATTGCTGGTTTCAGGCCGATTTCTAGGTACAATATATTCATAGACCCGCTGTCAAGGTGTTAAAGAGCAAATTTGTTTTTGCATGAGCTTTTTTGAGTGATATGAATATCATTGAATAAGACCAAGATGGCTATTTAATAGTTAATCGAATGTAAGTGGCACAGTATGTTTGTTATCAGCAGTAATCATTGCTCTATGATGTAGCTAGGAATTGAATTGAAAATTCTTATTTTTTGTTATAGTGTAGGAATTAGATGATTAATACTTTGGTTTTCAGTGGGCTAAGGTTAAAATCCATTAGCTTGCACATGTTTTTGCGTGAGAATATCTCTGCCGACAATTGCACTAGAGAGCTGTTCAAACCCTTAAAAGATTTGAAAAGTCATTGTGTCTGCAATGAACAAAAATTTGGGTTTCGGGTTTTTTGTGAGTGCCATCATAAGTGGACTTGTTTCAGGCATTTTGACCCACTTCATCTGGCTCTAAGCCCAAACCGTTAGATGGTAGTATTTCGCTCAAAATTTTATTGGAAACTAGGCTAAAATCCAAGTCTTTTGATACTTTGGATGACTTGCTGGGATTTCGGGTTCAAAAGTTATGACCTGAAAACCACAAAATTACTAATTAATCCACTAATTAGATAATTAATTTGTTTATCTAAGGCCATAACTTTTGAACCAGAAATGCTAGAACTTTGATCAAGCACTCAAAAGACTCAGATTCTAGCCTAGTTTCCACTGAAAACTTGAGCAAAATACTATCGTCTAGCACAGGGGTTTTCAACCTTTTTTCTCCGTTTACCGTTTGCCAGCTTTGTAACATAAAATTTACCCCCTGTTTTTGTTCACTCACTAGCGCTGTAGAAAAAAACAAAGTATTGTAACTTCAGCATCATTAATTTTTCCTCAGGACATCCCCAGGGGGTAAAATTACCCCCAGTTGAGAACCCCTGGTCTAGCAGTCAGGCCCAGGTCAGGTACCAGCAGCCAAAAATGGCCAAAAAGCTACCTTACTTTTGATGTCACTCACAAAAAACGAAACCCAAAGCCAACAGTTTTTTTCATTGCAGACTCATAGACTTGGCAAGTTTTTTGAGCATTTGAACAGCTCTCTAGCGAAATATCCCTGGTTTTTCCCTGATTTCCAAGTACGATATATCTGTACACTGGCAGCCAAAGTGTTAAGATTCTATGGCAGACAACAAGTTGCTGTCGTTTTGTATTGCATTTTAATCTGGTGTTTTGTGATTGTTACTACAGTATTGTGGTTCAGTACATAATGCTGTTAGTTTTTTTTCAATGTTTAAGTTGGAATGTTTGTCGGATGTACTATTGAAGTTAAAGGAAGGATCTATTGACACTTTCATTACCGAGTGGTTTCCCTGCAATGAGATCCACGGGTACTGGGTGGTTTTGGCAGGAAATTCAAATCCTAGAAGGTGTAGCCTGTTAGGCGTTTTCCAGCTTTAGGCTGAAACAGTGAACCTGACAAAGGTTTTGTTGCTTTTAAAGTAATCAAATGCCAACTTATCAAATCATTTCCAAAACATTTTAGGCTACAAACCACTGCAAAAGCCTGGGCCTACCAGGACCACTTTTTTTGCAAAAGTCTCACTTCATTGCAAGCAGTGTTTGAGACCATAACAGCAGCTAACACTGTATTTGAGTAATGAAACTTCATCAACATGCCTGAATGTGTTTACATAAATGTTTGTGACACAATTTCTCCTGCTTTCAAAGCATTTGACAACATATCAAAGCACTTAACATTGCACAAACTCACAGCCACCGCTGCAGGATCCTGGTCCCACCTCGATAGACCAAACATGTTTCAAACAGCCTCTGAACTACAAAAAAGTATTTGGATTCTCATTGCAAAACCTAATATTAGTTGAACTCAGTGTAAGACCACACTTCTAGACTTTTACCAGGCAAAAAAACATTACAACCAGTGCCCCAAGACACCATTTTTTTAAACGTAAATTTATGTAGGCCAAGAAAGGTAGCAAAAAATCAAAGTATGTAGATTTACACACCCCAGTAATGAAAGTGTTAACATAATTGCAAAACAAGCCACAAGGAATACTAAAAACATGAAATAAAATTTTGCTCAACTGCTATATTGAAAAACAATGCTGATGTTTCAACCAGATTATAAGGGATAGCATATAAATTTATTCAAGTGTTTTAGCTATATTCAACCTGTATCTTGTTAATAACTGCCAATCACATTGATTTGAGTCTAAAATGTTCTAAGCCAATGTAAGTATTACTTGACATTGGGCTCTGAAGTGGTGTCATAATTGCATTTCAATAAAATTACAATGTGTAAAAATAGAATAAAAATTTCAAAAAACTCTTCTCTGCAATCAGTTTTTCTCAAGTGCTACTCCCAAGTACCCTTTGTGCGGCTCTCATTATCATATTTTATGATATTATTGAAATAGTATTTCAAGCTCATGATCATTGATACATTGAGTTTTAATACAACTGTGAGACAAATGCGGGTGAATTTTCTCCACAGAGTGCACAGAGTTGCATGTTGCTTGATGTGAGTCAGTTCACAAACTGAAAGTGTTGCCAGTTAGTTAACCATTGCTTTGTACAAATCAAGAAACACAATCAGTTACTGACATGGCAGAAAAAACTGTCAAAAAGTGCTGTGCTCTTGCCCAAAAATGTCCATTCCATGGGAACTAAAATATTTTTAAGCATGGAAAGGCACATCGCTTTCTTTGTCCAGTCGTGATTACAGGTATGAAGGCTTTAATGTTGAAAGGCACTGCAAATCTCATGGTCGTTAAACTTGCTAGCAAGTAGAGTCCAGGAAAAGGAAATTGAAATTGTTGAAATCAGTGCACACAAACCAAACCTATTTCCTCCAATGTGCGACTCTAAAGATTTAACAAAAGCATTGTACAGGATCAGTAACCTCTTAGATCCCAACATCAAGGCATATTCAAATGATGAACTCATTAAACAAGCCATTGCCATTTTATCTGAAGACTGTTGTTTTGCTGTTCACACAACCAAAGCTAAAAACTCTAGCTGAGCAATGACACAGCAACTTGATAAGTTGAATGCATGTCTAGTTGTTGATTTAACGAATTTCGTTTGCTATTGCATTGATCTTGACAGCACAAAGGATGCAGCTGATACAAAGCAATTACCAATCTGCGTCATAGGAGTAATGCTTGACTTCAACATTTATGAAGATTTCAACAAAATTATCCTGCGAGTTCCGCACAAGTTTTGAAGAAGCATGTCTTGATCCATCAAAGCTTTCTTCTTCATCGTAGAAGCCAGTCTTTTCAATCCACTGCTAGGCCGCACTAGGTCAGGTGTTGATCAATCATTTAATTTCATTTATTTGTTTATGTCCAGACATGAAGTCCATAGTATGAACACACACACTCTGCAGAATGCAGGTTCATAAAAACAAACAAAACAGAACATAGTACAGGCATTGAAGCCAGAGAAATCACAGGGTTATAGACACGTTTTGCAACTACATTGAAGACAGAACCATAGGGTCACAGACATTCTTAACACTATTGTTGGCTAGCACGTAACACTTGTTACAAAACTACTGCGGAGTAGGGCGCCAATTCCTAAATTGGTCGAGTCTAGGTAAAATGCGAAAGCATTGTTGCATGACATGCCATCAACCAAACGGATACTGCAAAGTTCATTCACTCATTCACAGAGTAAAATGCGATTATAGTGTTCAAATGATAGTGACGAATACAAACAATCTGACTGCATCAAAGCACGTAACCATATGTTGTTAGATTTTCTGCATGTTTTGAGAAACAGGTATGTGTATTTTCGTAACAGACCCTCGAAGGTAGGAATGTTACATTGAACCTGAATGTCTCAGCATTAAGAGCCTTCAGGCCATGCAGGGGAATCAATGGATTGGACATTGTAGGGCAACATGGTCAACGGTCTCGTCTGCTCCACATAAGCCCAAAAAGGAGGCCATACCCCATTTGTGCAAGCAGGAGCGGAAAATCTGACATTGTTGTAAAGGCAGTTAGGCTGGACACATGCTGTTCTTAGCAGAGCCATTCCAGGAGTGTGGGTGCCGATGTCAGGGATGAAAGTGCATAGTCTTGTAGTGTTCTCTAACCACTCCACATTTCATCGGGGATCCACCCAAAGTGCCACTCTTCTACTGTTGTCAACAGACAAACTGATGAGTTGTTGTGCACTGGGTACAATTGGGTGTCTCGATTTGAGATGCCGTGCATTACCACTTGATGGACAGGTGAGCACTGAGTGGAGCAGATGTCCAGACTCCATGGTTCGCTGTGCTAAAGACAGTGAGATTCTTTCGTGACAAAGCTCAGCAGGTTGGATGCTCACGAGGTTAGGAAGATTGCCTGTTGGTGTAGGATGCAGGCATCTAGTCACAGTTCACAAGGCATCACTGATGACAGGATGAATGAGGTGGGTACTGTTGTTGAATGAACCAGGGCTAATGTGGCTGTTCACAGCAAACTGCCTCAAGAGTGTGACGCATAATGTCATATTTTGCAAAGTTGCCCGAGGTGTTAGGTGATATGTGAGCATCTTGTCCAATGTTACTCCAAATATTTGGGCTGGATCAAAAGGGCTGGATTTTGTTGATGTCATTAACTTTCAGCTCATGTTTAGCTTCATTGTTGTTGAGATGGAAGACTGCTGACACTGTTTTTGTAGTGCTGAACTCTAATTTCCAGGTCTGGATGTATTCATCTATGGTTTCCATGTCTTTGTTTAACACCCCTTTCACTGCTTGCCAGCCTCCATCAGCATGCGTGAATGCTATATTGTCAGCGTATGCATACTTTCTGGAGGCAATGGTTGGCAAGTCAGAGGTATAGATGTTGAAGAGAAAGTTTGCCAGGACGGATCCCTGTGAAAGACCATTCTTGAAGCGTTGTAACCTGCTTCATTTGTTCTTACCAGTGGCAAGAGTGAAGCTCTGATTGTCAACCAGCTCCATGATTGTGCAGACCATGTGTCTGTCAGGTAGCAATCGTAGTAGCTTGCAAGTGAGGCTATGATGCCATGCAGTGTCATAGGCTATGAGTGTCCAAACTGGCCACTAAGTTCATTGTTGCTGTTTTGCAGCTGGAGTGCAACAAGTTGATGGATTTGACAGCTTCTTTTCATGGTATCTGGCTCTTCTGATTGAGCTGCAAAAGCCGAGCTGAAGCACCTCTGTCAAAGTGAGTCCCTACAGGGGCTCAGAGGAAGGAGTGATGAAAATTCTTGCAATCCATATCCCAACATGGCACAAGTTTTGCTGATGGCCATGTATGATACATTGTTTAGCCACAAATAGCAGCCTCTCAATATTTGTTGTGTACGCAGGTGGTAATCTCTCAATGGATTCTTCTGTAAGAAGACAAAAGCGCTTTCAATTAGCCTTGCCAAAGTTCCAATGTTTCATGAGATTGTCGAAGGCAGGAACTTTGAGCTTCAGTGGCATTATGAGCAGGGTTGCGGAGTCATAAAGAGTCAGAGGTATTTGGGTGGAGTTGGAGTCAGATTCCTGACAACACTGGGAGTCGGAGTCGATTTTTTTGTCTTGACTCTGGATGTCCAATTGGATCATTTTGTACATCACACTTGTAAGTTGGGAATTCCTGTTGAAATGGTACAATTTCTTTTGAAACTTCTGCTGAAACAGATTTCTTGCTGTGCACCACAATTTCCATTGATTTTAACAGCCAAACTTCATTCCTTTATGTTAAGTAGTCGGAGTCGGAAATTGGGGAAAGGTTGGAGTTAGAGTCAGAGTTCGGATATTTTACCTCTGACTCCACAACCCTGGTTATGAGAGAGGGTCAGTGTTGTGAGTAAAGAACTTTCCTAGAAAATGTCTGTCAGGCAGTTGGTTGCCCTGGCCAACATTTGTGAAGGCCGGGTCCGGGTTGGTGCCGATGTTCCATCGATGAGAGAAAAACAGGCTACTCCCTTTGGGTTGTGCAGTAGCACAAGGTTATTGGCTGCTGTCCAGGAGGGCAGGTTCTCACCTTCTGGAGATGTTTTGCTATAGCCCCAGTTGACATGCTGGAAGTTGAAGTCACCACTGTACAGACGGGTGTGGGAATGTCAGGATGACTATAGGTGTGAGTGATGAGGGTGGAGGCTTGTAGGTGATGATGATCTCATATTCTGTGTTGTCTACATGCAACCACTCAGTCTCTGATTGCTCTGGAGACTGATCAACCAGTGTTCATTCCAACTGCTCGTGAACAAACATGGCAAGGCTTCCTGCTAAAGACTAACCCAGCTCCCAGCTATTAAGAAAAGCTTTTTTCACTTGCTGCAAATGGCACACTACTGATGCTTGGACAGAAACAAGGCTTTCTGGGACATATTATCCAATGTTGGAATGAGAGCAACCTCACTCCTGTGGTATGGCACCACTGCATTATTCACCAGGAAAACCTTATTGCCTGTGACAGATGTCATAATATCATCTGTGAACTGGATTCGTGCTGATGCTCTTAACCAACATGATTTCAAACAATTTTTCACCAATGTTGATGCTGACTGTGAAGACATGCTATTGCACACTGCTGTTTGGTGAGACCACCTACCTAAAATTTAGATTTTTAATATAAGTTTGGAAAGTTGCTGCAAATATTGTCACATACTCACATTGCCTTTATGTTGCAAAAATATTGTTACACAACAGATGCTTCTGTTTCAAATTTTAAGAATGAGTTATCTAATGAGCTGCTTTTTTTGTAAAGTTTTTATCAAATTGCTGCAGAAACAAGGGGAAAAGGGGGAATTATCAGTTGTGGAGAGGTCTAAACTTGTTGCATTGCATGAAGAAGAGTACTCAGATATAGGCAAATATCCTAAACACTGAAGTTCAGCAAGGCTGCAATCCATCGGGCAGTCATCACATTCAAAGAGTTTTGTAGTTTTCAGGATGTGCATCCAAGGCAGGTTGCTCAAGGTTACTAGCTAAAGAGATGATCATTCAATGAAGAGAATGGGAGTGCGCTTACCCAAGACTTCGAGCTAAGATTCGCTTAGCTTTGTTTCTCACATTGCAAATGTCAGTACCTCTACGCTAAAACATCATTTGAGTAATGAGTTTGGGCTCACAGCCTATGAATATTTACACGTTTTATGAAAGCTAAAAAGTGTGTTTTTGTGAAGACTCGCCTTGATAGCACTGCTGAAAAGTGGGGAAAAGTGTTATTTTCCAATGAGTCAACTGTGCAAAAGTTTGCATCTCACAAGTGTCTTGTTAGAAGACCATTTTGTGTCAGATTTAAAGATTATTATACCATCAAGAACATGAACCACCCCTAAGTATCATGGTCTGAGGTGCAGTGTCTAAAAATGTTGCAGCTGGTTTGTGTTTTATTCAGCCAGGTACCACCACAAATGATGCCAGATATCTACATCTCCTCAAGGGCAAGTTATCCCAAGAAAAACACACAAACAAACTATCCCTCCGTGCTAGATTGACTGCTTCCACTAATTACATGTGATATCCAAGACTTTTCCTAGTTGGCAATTGCCATTTTAGAGTGTCATGTCCAATGCTTTGTTGTTTTAACATTTCTATTCAAGGTCTTTGTCCCCAATGTTGTATCTGCAGACAGAACTAAAGCAATTTGGTGAATTTTTTCACTAATTGTTTTAGTTTCCACTATTCACCAGAAATACTCAATTCAAAATGAACAAGAACCTTAACTTTTAGAATGCAATAATTCAGAGGCCTGTAGTGTAGATTGTTTACATTTACTAGTTTGATTCATGTATAACATAGACCAAAACTCTAAAGGAAAATGCTTTTTATGCTTCCACATAACTACTTGTTCTGACTTTTGCAGACTCAAGTTAAATAGCAACTGTTACAACTTGGCGTTTTGATCTTAAAACACTGATAGTTGCTCTCAAATCAGACACGAATTCAGGTTAATAAAGAATGATCATTTTCAAATGTAAAAGTTCTACAGTCAGTGAAACTAAGATTTCAAACTCATATTACCTATTTATTCCTCAAGTAAACAAAGCACTGATTTACAATAGGATTATGAAGGCATATAAACTGATAAAAGAAATCATATCTACACAAATAGTCTTCTGTTAACAAAACTCAAAAAAGGAAATCCTTGTATTAAGTTATGGAATCAATAAACAAAAAAATTGATTGGATTTTTGGGGTCAGTGCCGAAAAATCATGCAGACACACTTAAAAAACAAAAAAGCCAGTGTTCTGCTCTATAAATTATATCTAAGCTTGATGTTGAAAGTCACATCTGATGCATTGTTATCACTTGTTTCCATATTAGAGCAGAGAAAAGACAATTTGTAAGTGGTAAAGATGCTCCAGATCTTGACCAGTTTATGGTTGAAATGTGTTTTGCAAGCATGTTTGTGTGTTGCATGTTTAAAATTCATTATGACATTTTCTGTGGACAGTATTTTTTCAGTTTGCAAATGTCCAATCTTCATGCTTTTCAAGAGGGTGTGGCTTACAAGTAAGCACAATTGGACTTTGTNCTCTTTGATTCTGCTAGCTAGATGGTTTCCATGTATTTGTACATTTGGTTGTATTGAAGTTTTCTATGTGTTGTTATCTGCAAGAAGTTNGCTGCACTATTGTTAGGCTATGGACTGATTTACACAAGGTGTTCCACAAAGTATAACATGAGTGTTAATTTGACCTTTTTGTTGACGTTTGTGCAATATGAATATCTGTAAAAATCATGAACAAATTATTTTATCTTTTCTTGAAAGGCAAGTAACAGCATTTACACCATTTGCAAATACAGTATTTGCATTTTTAATTATGTGCGGTGAATCCATAACGGTGATTCTGTTACAGGTTAGATTTTTAAGAGCAAATATGATAAAAATAGAAAATGGTTTTACGCAGAAAACATGTTTGTACATCTGTAATCCAAAATCGTCGTCTTTTGTCTTCAAAGTAATTAAGATTGCCACAATTTTCCACCCGTATTTTGTTTGAAGTACAAATTTTTGACATAAAAGCAATATTAAATCTTTTATTGAAACAGTATCAGCAATTGTGTTGGTATTAGTGATACTGGAAAAACTAGTGTAATCTCCTCTTGCAGGTTCCCATGAAAAAAGGCAAAGTTCAAGTTCTACTTTTTTCTAACTTTTCCTAAGTTTCATCTATGAACACTGTTTGTTCAGTGCGGATGGAATCTAAGCTTTGCATGAAATTTTGTATTGATATTAAAGCTGTCTTCCCAATTTACAGCGCATTCTTTCCTCCAAGAATATAATATGGTGACTACTTTCATACATTATAATGCGTTATTACCAAGGTAATGTCAAACTGCGCTTTCAGTTGAAGTGAAAGTAGATCAAAAAACAGTTTTGAATTGGAAATCTTGGTATTTGTCTGCCCTAGTTGCATCGCTTGCAAGAAGCGGAATATGGGCAGCGCAGTGTACTATTTTATTCCAGAAATTCGTGTTTTTTTATTCTTTTTGACAAGTAAGTTTTGCTGTACGTATTTAACAAAAAAATTTTATGGCAGTAATGGACCGTTCGAAGTTACGTCGTCAGAAAAGAAGACTCCACCGCAGTATCATTCAAAAGCTACCTTCCCACATCCACTTCTTCTGCGCGAAACTTACAATCAAGAACTTCCGCAGCCCCCACCACGGAGTATCTACAAGCGAAAAAGGCGTTCGAGGAGGCGAGCCAGACTTCTGATACGTGACCAAAGAAACAATGCCAAGTTGAAAAATTGTAATTCGCTTCCCCACGGTGATTCGTGCCAATGTAAAAGATGTATCCCTGGTGTGCTGATTGGAAAACGAAAAATTAAAAAAAGTGGTGAAAATGTTGAACAACACCCTATAAAAAAAATCAAGCTATCTGATGACACGCCATCAGCTAGTTCCGATGATGAAGGAAACTTCAAAAAGATGTGTCATGAAGAATTAGCTTCGCCCTTAAAAAATTTAATCCCAAGAAAAACCCACCCACAAAAAAATGATGTGCAAAGAAGTCCTATTATTAAAATTACGTTCAAGTCTCCGGGAGGCCAAGGAAAAGTAATAAAAATTCCATCGAGGATCCATGGTTCGCCAGTCAAAAATGATGATACTGTCTGTGATAGACAATTACAGTTTGTCAAAAAAATCGAACACGAAATTGTGAACAGAGAGATGACAGAAAACGAAGCAATGAAGGAGTTGAAAACCAGAAAAAGAAGAAATGAAAAATATTCTTTTCAACCACCAAAGCGGTCGCCACGATTTGGTAAAAACAAACTCAAGCAAAACCATGCCACAAAAGTGTTACAGCGTGTCCGGCGTCAATCACTTTGTGTGCATTCTGGTGCGCAACGTGTAAACTCTTCACCATTAGAAAAAACAAAGTATGGTGGTAGAGATTTAAGAGTTATTCTTCAACCTATAGATGGCAAAACTGGATTGGGAAAGTGCAATCCAATCATCAGCAACAAAACAAATTCCATTCCTGTCACGTTAGCAAGGCGGCAGCGAACACCAGCAAAGGAAGAAGTTGAGCGCATGTCCAAAAATAATTCTCCGCCGAGCAAGAGCATCAACGTAACAAGCTGTAAAACACCATACGGTGTATTCACGCAAGGTGATGTGGTTTGGGCTAAGCTCAGGGGTTACCCGTGGTGGCCCAGCCAGATAAACAAGCTGATTGCCACAAAGATCGATGGAAGATCATTGCAACAGGAAGCTGTTGTTGCGTGGTTTCAGTGCAACACCATTTCCACAATTCCTGTCAAAAACATAGAGTCTTTTGAAAAAGCATTTGATGTCAGGTAAGGCAATTTTTGAACGTACCCAGTTTTGATTTGTGGCCGTATTTATTGCTGTGACTAGGAGTTTGACGTTTCGCAAATAATTTTTTTTCCAATGATGCATTGTAAATGATACATACATATCCACGCAGTGTTTCATGATTGTATGAAAAAATACGACCGTGCATTTTCATTTATTCCTGGCAAAACTGATGCACACGCTGATTAACAACGGACCTTTTGCACCGAAGCGCTACACTCAGACTACTGCTGTGCATTGGTGCAACAGATCATTGATGGAATTTCGAAACAAGTCTTTTTAGTGAATCTTGGTCTCGGAGAATGCAGGTCTTGGTATCAAGCCCTTTGTTTCAAGACTTTACTTGACACTTTAACTTGACCTTTTGTAGGAAGTATCACAAAGCTTTTTCTGAATCTCTAGAAATAGAGGCGGGTATTAGTTTAAAAGAAAAAATTTGATGTCTTGGTTTGCAACTATCAAATTTCGTTTTTTTGACAAAATATCGGTCTCACAGTTTAAAACAAATCTCAGTCTTTCAAATTTAGTTGTCGACCACATTTCTACGACAGGCAATGGTCTTCGCAGGCTTAACTAAAAATCACTGCATGCATGGGCGTCGGAACTGGGGTCAAGGCCCCGTCTGGATTTTGAAATTTGACATTTTCTTATTAACTTTTTTGCAAAAACGGCTTTCTTAGTTTAGAGTGGCCGCCCCCTTTTGAAAAATCTTTTGGCTAACCCTAGAAAAAATCCATCCTACGCCCATAATCTGCATAGATGTTTTTCTACGTTGATCTTCACTATCCAATGTTGCGAACTCCGTCAACACGAGGTCTAACCACACCTTGCAATAGAGGAGGGAAACTATTATCAAGCGTTCGTTTAAACTGTTGTAGTGGGTGAATATGTGAAGCAACTTGCTGAAAGCTATTCCTTTCACGATAAAATTTCTTCCTAGCCTGTTAGGTTAGGTAGGGCCACGAATATATTTGGATAGAACTGTAGTGTTAAATCATATATACGATTTTAGGTTAGACATGCATTTAATGTTTAATCTCATCTTTACGACAGAATCTTTAGCTGCTGTAACTTACAGGGTCTATTTGAGGCATAATTGCATTTAAAAAATGGGTGGAGAATAATCAATGTCATGTAGCTGATTGTTCTCAAATCAATCAAATGCTGTAATGATTCGACTCTGTCTAGACGGCTAGATTCACTGCATTCACTTTTTAAAGAGATTGATGTAACTCGCATCAGCACAAGTAATGAAACCACAGCAGGTATGGATCTTATTAGAAAAATCGAAAGATTTTGATGGGAGCGATTTCAAATGCAAACGACTTTCATGACATACAGTAGAGTCTATTAAGAGGCAACTCCATGATTTTTTGCGAAATTTATTCTATCTTCGAATAAATAATTTAGTGATGTGAAACTAGCTTGTTTCCCCATTAAGACCTTGCAGTTAGCATAGACTAGCTGCTGGTGTTGTCGTTATGTTAGATCAGTGCTATGAATATGTCTTTACCAACTCAGAATACTGCTATAGAGTGTCAAAGCACTGTTTCAATGAATTACAAGTAGCAACCACTAGTGATTCAGTTGTTGCCTTTGTGAGTCTGTCAATACGTGAAGTTTATTTCTCTACTTAATTACCGAAGCACAAACGAAGTCTTGAATTTTGAAACCACTGTTTAGCGAAGGTCGTGTGTCAACTTTTCCTCTGGGTGCATGCTGGAGATGGCACGGGCCGCCGATTGTCCAGTTTTTGAGCGGTTTGAAATTACTGAGCCGCTACAGGTTACTAACGCAAAGCAGAATTGCGATAAACTCAGAGGATCTTTGGAAAAGCAAAGTATCTTTTATTTTCACATCCACGTCTTTTACAGCAACGTTGGAACCAACATTAAGTCATGCATGACGAGAAGATAACATAATAATACAGCCGGCTAGCTAACAATGACAGTTTTCTTGACTTTTAGGTATACTGTTGGTAACTTGTTCAGACTTGGGATAGGTTTGTCTAAACTGGACATGTGCGAGCCGCACTGCGGCCCGCTGCGTTGTTTGGTGCGGCCCGCGTAGTATTGTTCATGATCTTGAAATGGTATTTCAAATGATTTATGCTGTATTCCTCATTTCCGTGGCACTTATTTTGCAATCAATTTCCACAAGCTCTTGCACTAGATCAGAGGTTCACAGCCCTTATACTTCACGAACAAAGACCTGTACCATTTTTAATTACCTGAGAACCATAGACCACGAAGCGAACTGGGGTGGAGGAAGCGGAAGGCCGCATGGGGCTAGCCTTCCACTTTTAAATTTCCTCTCAACTCTATCTGATGATGTAATATATGAACGCTCCCTTAGCTTTGTGCATGTTACGTTTGTGTACTTACTTGTGAATGAATTTTGTGAGACTAAGAAAAACTAGTTGCATTTATGTGCTCAAGTCAGCGTAGATAGATAGCGGTCGTTGATGGCTTATAAAACATTGCTTAAACATGCTGACAAAAGTTAATGACGTCATATTTCAATGCTTGTGACGTCACAGTTGCCCATTAAAACTACAAAAATTTTCCATAGTTATTTGACGTGCACTTGTTCCCCCCACTTTAAAAAAGTTTCCTCCCACTGAAAGCGAATGTAAATTTTCGCGCAATTTGTAATTGTTACGCTACAGGACAGATTAAGCTCTGTGATTCAAATGCGAGGCCTGCAGAGGCTTTGCTGTGTAAACATGTTCGAACAAATTGGCAGGACTTGGCTGGCAGCTGTTCGTGCGGACTGAGTGCTATAGTTCTGATTTTAGCTTGAGAAGTGTTATTAGAAAGGATTTCAGCTTGATTCGTGTGACATTTACTCGATTTTTGATGCTGATGTTGTTCGTGGCTTTGCAAGTGTTGGGATTGGGAATACATGAAGAGTGATAAACATTCGCAGCAGGACAAAGGAAAGAGAATGTTGAAAAGGTTGCCAATCAATGATAATAATATATGTTTTGCAGTTCATAAAAACAGCAATTTTAACTTTATTTTAGTCGCAAAGATTGGCAATTTTTTGCGAAGCATGTCGTGTTCGAAAACACGAAAAATTCTTGATGAAGGACGGATGTTTAACGACGAGTGGTTTATGAAGTATTTTTTTGTTCAACAAAAGGAAAGGGCTCTTGGCTAAATTTTCCGAAATAACATTGCTTGTCTGAAAGAGATTAATATCAAGCGGCATTACGATCACAGGCATTCAGAACAACACGAGAGAATTTTAGGTCAGTTGCAAGTGGATGAAGCCAATCAGTTGAAGTCACTGCAGGGGCAACAGAAAATGATACCTCTCTGCAAAATCGACAGTCGGCTTGGGACTGAATTGAGCTTCAAGTTGAGTGAAGCAATAGCAGAGAAAAGAAAAGCCTTCAGTTGCGGCGAGTTTGTCAAACACTGCCTGATGACATTTGCTGAACGGGCATGTCCTGAAAAAAGTGTAATTGAGCAAACTAGTTCATCGAGATCACTGTGGTGCGTAGAATCGATGCCCTCCCAAGTCATTTGAAAATGCTTTGGCTGACAAAATAAGCAAATTTTCGCATTACAGCTTAGCAATGGATGAGAACGTAGACATCAGCGATTCTGCTCAGCTGGTGGTTTTCGTACGCGGAGTAACAGAGGACTTTAAAATGGATGAGGAATTGTCAGACATGGCTGACATGAAGTCAACGACAATTGGTGAGAGTATTGCCCAGGAAGTTTTGAAGATAGTTGAAAAATTTCGAGTGGATCCCAAGAAAATATCTGGACTCACAACGGATGGCACATGCGATAGTAGAGAAACACAATGGATTTATCAAGAATTTTTTGGAAGCATTCGAAGCACAAACAGTTGTGGTGAACCATTGCATCATCCACCAAAAATATTTATGCACCGAAGCTCTGAATGCCATTGATATCATGAAAGAAGTAGTTTTACATTCTTTCTCGAGGGTTAAACTATAGGCAATCCAAGGTATGTTTGGAAGAACTTGAATGTCATTACCGGATATTATGTACTTCCTATCGGTTCGTTGGTTAGACAGGGCAGATCCTTCCACAGGGCACATCCTTCCAGAAAAAAAAACTGGATCTTTTTAATGATCAGTTCAGTAACTCCGTACTTACTTCCCATGCTTGAAATCGCGAAAGGAGGAAGGACTAAGTTATCAAATATGAAAAATATGGCACAATGATGAAAAGGTCCGCTGATTGTGATGATCGCTTCTCATATTTTCGAAAACTTGAAGTGGATTTTAACACAGTTTGTGGCCCTTTTAACACAGTTGTGGATCAAAGCCATAATTACCTTCAACTTGAACTGATTGATCTGCAGTAAGTAATGGCGTGAAGAGAGTTTAGCGCAAACGATCATGTGAGCTTTGATAAAAAATATGTTGGAGGGAAGCATCCGAACACGCCTTGATGATCATTTCAATTTTGGAAGCACCTATAATTGTGAACCATTTCTTTCAAATATGAAACACTGCAAAGGAAAGCGCAGAAATCAATTTTCAGACCAACATTTGATGGGTCAACGTGGAGTTGCGTGTAGTTTTATGAAAGAAAATGTTCCGAAACTCTGTGAAGATCTTCAACATCATGCGTCGCATTAGTAGATTCAACTTTAAGAGACGGAGTAACGATATGCATGAGCAAACTATTTTTGACTGAATTGAGAGACGTCATAATGTCATATCTTTCATCTTCTTTACAGTTTTGCAATAAGCTTGTCGCCGGCATGTGGTTCGTGGTTTGAAACAAAGGAAATTACACTATATACTCCATATCTGTTGAGTGACCATTTACATCAACTAATTTTTAAGAGAATGAATAAAGTTACATCCAATAAAAATTGATGCAGCCCGCGATAACTTTCCCAATTACGAATGTGGCCCTCCAGTGAAAAAGGTTGCACCTACCTGGCGTAGGAGAGGATATGAAAATTTTGCATTGAAACAAACCTTGCGTCATTAATTTCGGCTGTCAAAGGAATTATTGTCAGTCGCGATTTTATCCTCAATCGGTTGAGTCTCGGACCTGTCTTGCATTTTGTAGTTTACTTGGCGATAGGTCCTAACCTTGCCATCTTCACTGATGGTTCCTAGCAGCATACTGAAACAATCAATTTGTCTTGCTGAGGTTTATTCTTATGCAGCATAAAAACTGCTGTTGAACATTTAACAGTCAACAGTGTGTGTTTGCTGTGTTACAGATTCCAACAGAAAAGGAAAGGGATTTATCAGAAAGCAGTGAACGATGCTCGTGAAGCTATCAAGAAAATCACGCCGGAAGTTCGGAAACTGATTTCACAGTTTGAAACGTGACAGTAGCAATTGTAGTTGCTTCCAACTGACCTTTCTCATTTTCTCGTTTAACTTCTCTCTTCTCTAATCGGTGTTTACCTTTTTCGCATTATTTAATGACACCTTCAATGATTTACTCATTGAAGATTTTTGGATGCAGAAGGCTTTCTGAAACGTCTCTGTAACAGATGCCGCAGATGCAAATAAGCAACAATTTCCAATATTTGGTAGTAGCTGTTGATTATCGTGCTTCTAAATTTATCAAAGTTTTTGCGGGGAAAAGGTTATCTGAAATTCTGAGATCATAGTGCTATGGCAGGTCGATCATACTGTCATAAACTATCCTTCATATCTTCTGCATACAAAGCTAATATCGCCATTTTCGTGTTATGGAATTACCGTCGATTACGATGACACACCCTTTGCAAGCGTTTATTGGTTTGGAATGTGTACAGTGTTCTTTTTTCAGACTGCGTACGACGAAGTGCCATATCCTGTCTGTCGTTAGTAGTTCATTCTGAGACCGATAGAATCGGTGAGTGTTTGCAATTGTACGCTCTGACGTAATACTTCGCTAAATGGAAATTTTGTTGCCTAAGATGCCTAAATACAAGAATAAGTTTTATTTCGAACTTTTTAGCGAAAAGCAGTCGAAAGATCTATGGTATATATTTGCCCCTCCATATTTGTACTCAGTGCACTGAGTTCACAATCGCATCATCCCAACACTGTTTTTTCTTTTATCAACTCCTGCAATCACTTCAATGGCAGTTTTCTTCCGTACAATTGGTTGCTTTATTGGAGGTAATGGATGGACATCGAATTATTTATGCATGCATCGTCTGCGTTAAACTTGCTTGTGAGCATACACCAAATGAAATAAAGCGCATACGATAGCATTGACGCAAATGTTTCCTCATAAAGCGTGGCGCATCTTTCAAACAGCACAGTCGCGTTTTCAATGACCTTACTTCGTTGTATTGACAAAAAANCAAAAGCAATAAGGCTTCGTTCAACCGCTCGACGTTGAATTCCTGTCCGCAGAAGATACATATCGGTACATCCTCTGAACTTGCAAACCTGATCGGTTCCAAAACGTAGCTTTTCATTCGATCAGTTGAACATTACTACAGCCCAGCACTTCACTTCCGGGGGGGCAATTTTCAGGAACTTTCATTCGATGGCGTCATCGTGTTTATTCAACTGTGGTACAACTTTTTTGCAAGCGGTCACAGATAAAGTTCTCTTCGCAACATTTCCGAAAATTAGAACTTTTTTATTTTAATCAGGCCCGTAACTATCAGGGCGCAGAGGGGAGAAACCCCCCCTAAATTTTTTTCACCCCTCTTGGAAAAATGTTGTGGACATAGTTTGAAAATTTGGGCCCTGCCCTGAAAACTCTTCGCCCCCTCTGGTGTGCCAAGTTGGTTACGGGCCTGGTTTTAATTAGATGCAAACCGAACGATCAGGACGGAGTAAAAATTAGTAGCCTAATACGAACACCTGGTTCCGTATTCAACTAGTGTAGTCATGGCTTTAGTATGGCAGATGTGTAGGCTACTAGTCAACCTGCCTACTTTTTCGTCTTGTTTTAACAATTTCATCAAATCGTTTATCAAGATTTTTTGAAACTTCGGTTGAATATATTTGCTGTGAGATAATTTCTGTAGACGATGTTGCGAGTGGTGAAGCTGCCAAATCACGGCCGTCGCCAGCGGGGAACCAGTGGTGCCCGCCCCTCACATTGAAAATTTGTGCCCCCATTTCATGTTTGGCTCCCGGTTGCTGCAAACATCCAATATTGTATTTTGAAAATGTGCTCCCCTTGTGACGTTTGGCTCCCCGGATGCGAAATCTTGGCTACGGGCCTATGTCAGATACAAAAGACTGGAACGAATGTTAGGATATATTTAATCACTGATGCCATTGTTTAAATTGTAGATACGAGACTTCGTCTGCCAACTGAAATAATCTTAAAAGGAATGCAGAAATACTCTTAAAAACAGCAGGAATGCAACTTTAACTCTATTACGAATGCTTGGTTGGGCAACGCTCGCCA
>JGI24159J19872_10002004_pt1 | contig 23599 bp, 15 predicted proteins | sample Ectturendosymbi4_FD_19872 | JGI IMG/M metagenome (IMG submission 19872) | reverse complement strand
GTTAAAACTGAAATAGCATATATGACATAAATGTTATAGTAAATAAGGTAGCCTGTACTTTAGTGAGAGCAAAATATTTTTCTCAAAATTTCAGCCCCCCCGCGCCCCTGTTTGTCAGTGTTAATTAAGAGGTACAACTAGTTAACACTCAATGCCACAGTGTCTGGCGTGTCCAGCCACGTTGATCGCCACGATTGTCTGCAGCGCACGTCCGCCCTGTGCAGTTAGACATTCTGGAACGTGGTTTGGCGATCTGCGTGAGAAACTGCACGTTCAGGAACGTGGCATGGCGTTCAAAGTATTAAAATTATTTTCATTGCTGTGACAATCATTTAAAGGGGGTAGCTATAGTGTTTGGATAGCATTTTTGCCATTTTTTAAACTAAAATTGTGATACTGCAAACAACCTTGACGTGATAGAAAGAAACTGAGTTCATTTTTTAATTCAGCAGCTTCGAAACATTCAAAATCAATTCACAGATCTGAAACAACTCAAAAAAAGTTTTTTTTTTGTATACCAGTGAATCAGTTTTTCCATTTTTGTTTTACAATTGTATGCTTTAACGGTCCGACCAGTGTTAACGTCATGGCTGTATCGTGTTTTCATCCGACTTGGCGAAATTTTTGCCCAGCAAAACGTAATTTTTAAATGTTTTCGGTGGCTAGATACCCTCAGCCCGAATCTGGCCCGACTGTGGTCACTGTAAATGTCATTGCTTAGCCAGTGAAGTTTATTGAGTTCAATTTAGATTGATCAACAACAGCAACAAGAACTACCGCACAAAACTGATGCAAATCAAATGGATCCAGAAGATTCGTCGAACAGTGAAACAAGCAAGGCAGTGGTAATTTAGCTGGCAGTGTGTGGTATCACTTACAAGACTGTAAGAGCTGTGGTTTTTGAAGCAGACTGTTCTTACCGTGCTTTGTGGTTTTCTTACTTCGGAAGTTGGATTGAGAACGTTAATTTGCACCGCACTGCTATTCGGCCTTGGTAGTTTTTCAGCTGACGCCTGGTATGGTGTGTTTCAATTTTCATATCATTTGTGTGATTGGGATATTATATTTTGTTACTTGTGTTTGGAAGTTAGTAGTTCCATAGTTTTTGAGGTCATGATTTCATTACACAGGATGCAGTTCAACACGTATGTGGCAATGGTGATAAAAACAAAACAAATAATTTAGAAATTCCAGATGATGGAAATGCTGCTACAAACAATCGCAGCACTTTTTCCTGCAAACTGCAGGCACTTGAAGTGCGTATTGGTGCTTGGAAAGCAAAGATCAACGAGTAAGTTCAGCTGACTGGTTCTAAATTGTATTCTAGGTTAGAAAGTTAGCTGTATTATTTCTGGAGAATACCACCATATTTGATAGAACTTATGACACACTCTTCGTTTTAATTGTAAAAATGCCTTATGTGCTAACATTCGGTGTATTTAGTCAAAAGTCAATTGAAAATCACCTAGGTGGTGTAATTCATCTTCCTCGTACCGTGGTTTACGCACAAACTATTTCAACAGTTTGTTCTTTCCACGGGAGTTACCCGGCTGTTACTGGTATGAAAGATCCAAACGCTTTCTTTTTTACGTTGCTTACGGTGTCAATACGGCCATAGAGAGTGCTACACCTTTTATGAATTTTGTCGTAAAACTTTTTGAACCTGCAAAAGTGCGGTTGGAGTGTCCCAGTTAATTGATGGTCAACAAAGCTTGTCTGCAATTGTTTGAAAGTAAAGATATTTCAGCAAACCAGGAGTATTCTGAAAGTGATTAGCGATAGCACCCAGTAGCTGGAAAGAAGAGACGAAAATTCCGGAAGCTATTCTAGATTTTAGCGGAGTTATTGAAATTTGCCAAAGAAACCTGTGCGGTTTCTCAATTCGGAAAATAACTAATGTTACATACTTGAAACTATTAAATCTTAAAAGCGCTTGCGGCTTATTTCAAGTTGTTTGTTTAATGCTTTGTGCAAAAAGTTTTTTCTCTACTAGATAACAGTACCAGAATTTCGGACGCCGATAATGAGCTCACGTTGTACTTCGTTTGAAACAATTTTTTATGGTTGCTTGTGGGAAGCCTTACTTGTTTACGTAGTGCTGTAGTTCTATTATAACAAAAAAGCGGCATAAATAAAATCAGTTTCGCTTATACTCGGTTTTCAATTTTCCGGAATGTCACGAGTGGGGGTGCGGGCACCTTATCTCCGCTTACGCTGTAGGCCACGCCGCTTCTTTCATAATGAATGCTGCACTGGTGGCGAGTCATTGGCAGCACGCGCGTGAACCATTTCCTTGCACCCACCCATCAACGCTGAGCACGAGGCTGGACAGGCCGCAAGTACCGTTTTTCAAGTCTTCGGCATCACCCGACCGAGACTCGATGGTGGTGTTGATAGGGTGGTATATCCAGTAATATATGAAATATCTCTCCAAAGTTTTTAGATATCTACTAAGTCAACACATAGTTATTATAAGGTACTGCTGACACTGGGTTCTTTGCAAAGGATGACCACCGGCATCGACGCAGCGCTCAAGTTCCAGACGTTTGACATTAGTTGCTGGTAGTGCCCCTTTAATATATTTTTCGCTCCGTTCTCAACTTCCATTCGTGATGGCTGCGCCACATTTGGCTGCGCCATCAACTTCACAGCGTTGTACGAGTTGCAAAAGTACTATGCAGAATGCAAAAATATAATCAGAGTGAAATGATTGAAACCGTGGGTTCTTCATGACTGTCAACAACTCATTGTTGTAGGCATTGGTAAAACGCAAAACTAATAAAAACAAGGCTATACGATCTTGGATTTGTGTTAAATTTGCCAAGTGTACGAAAGCTGTTTACTTGTAGTATGAACCCAAGCGATGTAACTGCTGTGAATAGAATTCTGCTCATCAAACTTCATTTTTTTGCTTGTTTAATTTTTTACGCGATTGAGATCGCATGCGAGAAGTGTGGTGCTTCCACCGTGCTCAATTTTTCATACTCGGCAAATTCGCTAAGGTAATCCTTTCTTTGCTTTCTGAACTTCGGATGGCCCGGGAAGTCACGACACGAAAAGTGTTTCCCCATTTCTATATTCCATGACACGAAAGTGTTTGCCCGCTTACAAAATAGCGAAAATGCAAGAAGCATCGTGGAGCAATACTTTATATTATTTCCGACAATGTATGAAAAGTGAAGCAAGCTAAGCCACCACCAGAAAAAATGGAGTTTTGACGAGAATTACCATTAGCCAAGAAATGTAAAAGTGAAAAAACTGAAGCGCAGCATTTTTTTGTCAAAAACAAAAATGTAAACCGCGCATTCCATTGGGTTTTATTTTCGTGCAGGATTGACACTTACCACCAACAAGCAGTAAGCCTTTTAACATCGTTGGCCAATACCTCTGTTCGGAGGCTTGTCGCAGAACTTGAAAGTGGTGGAAATGTGCGGTTTGAACAAGGTTTTCCTACTGACGTTTGGTATACAACGTGCCACGATCTCATTCTATCGCGCTTTTGTGCTTGGGACTATAAGGTACGACGTGCTATGAGTTTGAAGCTCATGCCAAGCATTGCGTTGCAGCTGTTGGTGATGCACGGTCGATGAGATCATTTAAAATAGACAACAGATCAAGTGGCTCGTTTTAACCCGTTCTCGCGTCAGTTTTGTCGGGTTAGAGCCAAACTGCAAATGTTGATAGAAATTGATAATTTTTTAAAAACTTTTGTTTTAAGCTGGTTACCCCCCGTCGGTGAGAAAACAGCTGTACTGTCTTTAGTCGTTTTTGTTAACTTCTTTTGACTTTGCTGAAGTTATTGAATTTTTTTCTCATTGTTCCAAGAACTTATTGACTTGATGAAGTCACTGTCTATAAAATACGAATATACTCTTAGTAAAAATTAAACTCAGAAAACTCGAGCTAAGCAATCGCCGATTTTGAAAGAGACTCCGCATTGTTGTCTCTATTGGACTATGATCGAAATCGTAAAGATTATAAGTAAATAACGAGTGTCTTGGTGGGTGCTATCGGCATTTATTTCATTTATTTCAGGCGTACAACGTAACAGGAATTAAAATTCATGGAATTACAAGAATTCACAACCGTGTGTTGAGAGCTCGATTCGATGACAAGGTCCATTACATGGGGAGCAGTGACGGGAGCTTGCCAACTAGCAAGTAAATGTTTTGATTCTAAGGAATTTAAGAGAACACTGTTTTGTTCCGGGCAAGGGTTAGGGCCACCAGTTACACAGACAACAGCAAACCCTACTTTGCATTCCTCCAAGAGCTCCAAGGGAATACGTTTAGAGTAGACCAAGTTCAGGTGTAGGGAGCTACCAGATTGGAGACATATTCTCCTTCTACCTATCGACATCCCCATTCCTACATTGATTGCCTTGCACGGCCAAACAGCTCAGTCAGTCATTTCAAAGAGACCCTTTGATCCAAAGTTAGAGAGCCCTATCAGGCATCACTATTCCGGACCAGAGTGGACCTGAGAATAATGATGGCTAAAGGGAGTTCCATTTTCCCCATGCTGCAGTGCTGCCGAATTGTAGCCCATCACTTGTTGCACTCTAGCGTCATGCCCAGGTCTTAGCACTGCATAACTTGGTAAATAAATAGCAACATATGCAAGCTACGCTGTTATTTACTATTCTTGCGATCCACCTTTTAATTTACGTCACACAGCTGTAAACTATGGCTGCGTATTTAGACCGTCGTATTTCACAAAAAGGTAGTTTTTATGTAAGAAATGTTCCTGGTTTGTTGACGTTCATCATGTTATTGCTTGATTAACTATCAACATTGGAAAAAACTTATTGCACGAAAGAAATCTGCGGCAGTTCAAAATATTGTCATGTGAGTGGGAAAGATATATCAAAAATCGTCTGGCCTGGTGTACACTCCTTCACTTAGGTTCGCTGGAAGCTCGACTACTCCTTTTTCTCTCAATGCGATCATCCTTTCTCGTAGAGGTTCTTCCACACTGTTGAAAAGAAATACACTTTGCTCATACGTCATTGATTGTTATAAAATAATAATAACGAATGACGACATAATGGTGTGCAAACACAAGATACCAATAGCCAAAGGTTTGACCGGAAAACTCAAGAAAAACACGAAAAACTTTACAAAGGGTCACCTTATGACATTTCAATTCAGCGTGAAAACAATTTAAGTTATGTGCTATCATGCTCCAGGATGTACGCCCCGAATTTATTGCAAATTATTACAATTTATTAAAGAAAATCGCTAAATTCCGATTTCTCTTGCATGTTTCGTTGTGACTGGTCATTTCACAGTGTGTGCATTCTACTTGAAAATGGTGAATAAAAGTTTTGATACCTACGTAATTGAAGTACAACAATTAAAACTAAGCTTCACACATACCCACAAGCAGTTTGACCACTTGTATAGGTCTTCATTTCCGTCATGTATAGTGAAACTAAATGCTATTACTTGCATTACCGTAATTGCTGATCATCAGTCAGTCCAGATTGTTATGAAAACTTGTAAGTTATTCCACTATATTATGTGATCATAAGACATCGCAACATATAATGATCCCAGGCACTGCAGATTCTTTCCAAAACAATTCTGAGGTTTCACAGAGTTTTTCTAATCGGAAATGTCAATTACAAATAATTACCTATGAGAACAAAAAAACACGTCCATCCAGTGAGGTGTCCTACATCAAAATATGTTCGTATGCAATATCGGGGCCATTTTGACCGATAGCAGTGAAACCAGTGTCAGGCGAAAAGTTTTCTGCATCGGTAATCGACTTAAAACTTTTCCCATTTAGTTGAGTCACTTTAGTTAACTAATGGTAATCCCATGGGCATCTCATCGCTGAGCTCGTAACGTGGTATATGTACACGAATTTCTTGTTGTTTATAATACAATTTTTGTGTTTGAAATAAACCAAAAAAACATTTGCCTGTTTTCATTTTGCTCCAAAATATTGTTCTTTCAGCAAGCACGGAAAATTTGCGAAAATCAAACGATTTTTCATTTTTGACACACCAGTTATGCGTGGCAGGGTTGTGGAGTCACAAGGAGTCGGAGGTTTTTGGGTGGAGTCGGATTCCCAACAACACTAGGAGTCGGAGTCGGATTTTTTATGTGAATCCGACCCCGGGAGTCCAATTGAATCATTTTATACATCACACTCCTAAGTTGTGAATTCCTGTTGAAACGGTACAATTTCTTTTGAAACTTTAATTGAAACATAAAATTCTTGCTGTATACCGCCATTTCCATTACTTGTTGCTACAAAATTGTTGACAACCAAACTTCACGTTATGTTGAGGAGTCGGAAATTTTGGAAGGTCAGAGTCGGGCAATTTACCTCCAACTCCGCAACCCTGCTGAGTGCATGGTTATTTCTGATAATTAAAACCTGCTTAATTCGTTTTCGTCTTCACAATCTCATAAGTTCATCGAGAAGTTGTAGGAAAAAGTCGATTGCTTCTATGGGAAAATTCTAGAAAAATCTCCTCATTTGTTCAAGCTTTGAATGAATTTAATTTGTAAGCAGACATGAAATCCATAGTACAAACACACAGTGCTGCACAACGCAGGTTGATAAAAACACACGAACATAACGTTTTACAACAGCTTTGTTATTTATGCTCACATTCGATCTATGCTGATGACCATTTTCATTGTTAGACATTACAAGAAGCTGGTGGACTATCTCTTCTATGTGTGGAACCCGAAATCAGGTGCAGCAAGTCAGGAGTTCCACACCATTCTTGTTAACGGCTTTCCGAAATCAAGAAATGAAGATGTAAGATTATGTTTTACTTTTGAAATCACGAGTATTTTCATTGGTTTGAAGCTACTGGTGATTGAAGCGACTGTCACTGGTCATGCCGTGCTGTGGAAGAGATCTTCATTCGACGAGCTCGTCTGGTATGACTGCACAAGTCAATTTGAACTATAAGTAAATGGGCTGTTACTTGTAATAATAACAGTTGTATACACTCGTCTTCACCCAGCACGGTTATGTCAATCACGCCACCTAGAAATTTCGGGAAGTTTCTCACAAGCGTGCTTAGGTCGTTTTTTATGGACAATATCTTGTGGTTGTTTCTCGTTTTTCCACTTCTGTCAACAGAATTTTATAAGCTTTTGGTATAAAATTTGACTGCGTCTTTTATTCACAGGGGTTACTCTATAATTTTGGCATTAAAAAACTAACCACATTTATTCGAGTATAACTCGCATGCGTGTATATGTTGCACCCCTAAACTCTGACTCAAAATAGTAAAAAATTAATTTTCTGAGCAGATTTTTTTACAAACTTCAACTTGTACGATATCGCTTTGCGTTGGTTAGATGTAATGTAAATGCAGTGTTAACGACGTTTGTCTTAAAAAGGTTCCAGTTTTTTGAATGAAGCTTCAAGCACTCAAGGAAACCATGTGCAGGCCGTTTTATCTGTTGACAATTTAATACGTGCACATGCTCATAGGCATGTGACACAGCAGTGCGCATCAGCACATGCTACTGAACCTTGCAAAACCGCTATCATATCAGCTGTTTTTACTTGTGGAATTTTCGCACCCTCGGTGATATGTCGCATCCAGTGGCGTACAGAGGTCTGATGATACCCGGGGCGAATGCTTGATTGTATGCCCCCTACCACATTCTAGTACTGTATTGAGAAATGTGAGAAATACATGTACAGAAAAACTGCTTGCCCAGACCTTTTCCATTTGCAAAAGGATTACACACCACAAAAACTTCACCTCAAGTGAGAATTATGACGAGAAAAAAGCTGTACGAGTCTCGTACCACATACGCAACAATACCAATTGTGACGTTGTTGTGAAATGTACGTGCCAAGCGCACAGAATTTAGCATGTTATTTTTGGTGAGAAAAAAGTGAAATCCGTTTCAGAAAGAACGCTGGCGCTCTCCTCAAAAAAAACAGTACGTTTTTCAACGTATCGTACTTGGCGCCGAAAGTGTTTTAACAGCACGGAACGATGTTCTTTCTGAAAACTTTACGATATTATTTTGATCTTTTTTACAAAAACTGAAGGCCAAGAGTCCATCGCGAAATCGTCACGCATGATATAGACCTATGACAAAATGCGCATTGCCATTAAAACTGAAACAAAGCAGACAAGACACCATAGAAACAAAGCGTTCTTCACTCGTAAATCCAACTTTGAACAAACAAGTTTACGAGGTCTCGGTTTTTGTGCACTGTGCTGTCTGCTTTGTTTTGATTATGGCGTTTACAGTGAAATGATAATGAATTTACGAATGATAAAAACAAAGCATTTATTACTTTTCAACAATATGTTGCTGCCATACTCGCCCGTCCACCCTTGCGCACCTTTCACGCTCCCGAGAGAGAATCAAGAGATATTTTGAAAACGGCAAACCGCAGATTAAAAATAGTTTAGCAAGAATTAGCCAACCCGCAAAGGGGGTAAGAGGGTAGGATGTACGGCCATAAGATGACGATGGCAGGGGTTCATCTCTCGGGTCACATAGATTTGCATGCCCCCTCAGGCAAGTTTCCATCAGATGCGTGGAGTGTGTGTTATTAGCCTTACAATACGAAGAAGCATCTATAGTTGCAGCATTTTCATACAATTTTATTTCTGTAATTTCATTCTTTGGATGCCCGGGGCTGTCGCCCCGTTCACTCCCGCCTCTGCACGCCCCTGGTCGCCCCCCACACCTCTTGGTCAATATTTGGTAGAAAAGGCGAATAAATACGGTATATTTGCTCTTTGGTACCTTTCTGAAAAATCAAAAGTACTCTAGTAATTTGCATTTTGGAACTACCTTTTTTGTGGGGAAATTAAAATGTTGTTCTGCCGTTTCTTTTTTCACGCTGCTCACTTACTTGGAGGTATCCATGCAATGCTAGTGCTGTGGGCTGCTTGATTTGCGATTTTTAATTGATAGGATTGTGCAATTCCGCTTTCAAACAGCTTATATGTGTGTGAGAAACCTCGAATGGACCACTTGCTTCAAGAAGCCAGAGAAACTTCCCATGCTGATCCTTGTCCCTTCAGACACGGTGAGTTACTGGAGCTTCAACGTCGCGTGTCGTTTCATTCAACTTTACTTCTTGACTTTCCTTTTATCGTAGGTCAAGTGATTATTTCAAAAGTATACCTGGGAAAGAGTGCACCGGCTCAAGGTGGATCAAAGTAAGAGATTGCTGCATGAGCTGTGTTTCCTTAGGCTGGTCCGAAGGATGCTGTGTTTTGTCCGGAAACTGTTATGCGGATTTATAGTGTTTGTGCCGGCAAATTGATAGTGTGTGGAGAACGCACCTCTTAAGTTGGTAGACTTCATGGGTCAATCCCCGTCCAGTCACACCAAAGCTTAGGAAAACAGACCTTGTGTCCTTTCCAGCCTCGTGGTCGGCATTGATTGATAGACGCAATAGAAGGGTTCATGCGTGGTGCTGCTACCGACTTGACAACACCACAATGTTCACTACGAAAGTATCCGCATGGCCCACGGCGCAGAGTGAGCGGATGAAGGTGCTCGCAGGCTGCTCGTAACGCTCTTCAGGGGGCGCAAAGCGAATAATGAAACTTTTCTTAGTGCTTTTCGTGTACTGCTCAATACTAAAGTAGAAAAAAACTATGCTTGTGCTTGAGAAAATAAGTTGCTGTTTAATCGTAAACAGTGGAAATCAATGCTTTGTCGCAGCAGCTTCCGCTACTGGTTTGGTAAATGATCGTATCCATCAGAATTCGTAAAACTGCATTTTCACTGTATTTCTTAGAATTTCTTCAGACAGATACTACGGAGTTGATAGTGTGTACAGAGGAAGAAAAGATTCCATCACAACTACTTATGTGGGGAAAGGTCAGGTTTTAGTTAGCTTCCTTTTATAGGTTATTACAAATCCTGTTTTACCCATAGTGCTTCGTTGATCTTTCCTCAGATGATTGCGACTGTAGCGCAAGGCAGTGTGAGTGGTTCGTTTTCGACCGTGACCTCATCCTGCCAGAATATGTGGTGGATTTTGAATACTTTGGCAAGGTAGGTGGTTTTGTGTACTTTTTCATTGAATGGATTCTTTTGTTGCTCGAAGTTCAACGCAAAAGTTCGAAACAACGCATAAGTTCGTCTTATTTTCAGCATACGCATTATGGAAGGTTGAAAGTTAAAACTGAATTTTAGACGTGTTTCCAGATTTTTTGAGATACCCAATGCCACACGCGGTTTTCTATGACAAACAGTAGATATATTACTCACGACTCCTCTTGCCTAATTGCGTTTGCATTACTTAATTTTTGCGTTGCGTTTTAACCGGTTTGTTTCGAAGTGCTGCACAAGACGTCGCAAGGTTTCAATACGTCTTGTTAGTTTCTTGATTAAATTTTTTCTTGTTCAAACCGGAAGCAGCAAGATACTCGTCCTGTGTTGTGCCATTTTACAGTTGAGCCTGTTGGTGTGTAGTCATTGCTTATGCCGTGTCATTTGGCAGTTCAAGTTGAAGCTGTCTGGTGAAAAACAGGAATTACTTTTAACAACAACGAAATTACACTGCGAGTGCACCATTATTAGCTGAATTAAGATTTCCGTTCACACTTAGATTTGTATCTTAGTTGTTTAACATTTTGCATTCCCAGCGATCTAGCCAAGGTGGTTCACGCACATTTTCATTGTTTGCGTTTTCCGTACAAGCTTCTTGTGTTCCAAAAATTTGCTTTGTGCAGTTTTTTTGTCATTTGCTGCTATAAGTAAAGAACCACCGTATGCATTCGCCTTGCGATTTTTCTATCTTTTAGGTTTTGACGATGGTCTTTTGTTTCAGAGGCCAATATCCCCGTTTCAACTCCGGGTGGGGGAGTGGATGAGCGGCGCAAGGATGGGGGCAAACGTCGCCATTACGACGTCCACTTCCGGTGATCCATCTGCGTTATTTTCGAGAGACATTGCAGCGGATGCCAAGGTCGAGAATATGACTCCTCAGCTGCGGCCGCGTCCTCGGCTTGTCGCTTTGTCTGATGATATGCTGCTCAAGTTGGGAAATGCAGTATCTTTGTCGCAGATTACCGTAAGTACTTAACGTGGCTCGAACATCGTGTGTTTGACAAGTTTTATCTTCAATACAGGTGTTTTGTAATGTGTGCAATTATTTTCGCGCGGCACTGGAATGGACAGCAGTTTGGGTATAATTTTACAGATGTTAAACCTCCATGGAAACGGCCTGGGCAGACTCAAAGGGATAAACGCTTTGTCGCAACTTAAGCAGCTTGTGGTAAGTTTTAATGAACTGTCCAGACTCGAGGACATCACACACATGACTCAACTCGAAAAAGTCGATGCCAGTTTTAACAAGATAAGCTCTTTGGAAGGAATGAGGGTAAGTTATGTTGAGCCCAAAAGCTGTGTTTTAATATTTAATCTTACTAAAATTGACTCCAGCTGTTTAAGCTTTCAGCTAGATTTTTGAACTTCTGAGTGTATTTAGGGCCACATTTTAAGTCTAGTCTCACAGTGAAACCTTTGTTAATAGTTGCCAACAATTTTACAGGGAATGTCCAAATTGAAAGATTTGAACTTGAGTTGGAACCAACTGACCAGTTTGCGTGATGATCTGACTGTGCTCAGAAAACATGCTGGACAACTTAACACGCTTGATTTACGAAACAATCCATGGATCAAGGTTGATAACCAGTAGCATGCCTTTTCTTTTGTGTTGAAAATTCATTCATTTTTTCATTGTACAATGAACTTTATGCGATTAAAAAGATGTGCTGCTCAAATACTCTTAACCAAACGAAAGCAGTCATTATTTTGCTTTCGTGAAGTTCGCTCAGCATTCAATGATATCCGCAGAGAAGAGACAAAGACCTTTGAATTTTCACTCAACATAGTGTCTTCCAATTGTTTGGTTTGCTGTAAGGCTTGATATTTGGTGACAAGCTTAATTTCAACATGAAGTAATGCCATGTCTTTTCAAAATATCTGCTTGAGAGAGATGTTCAAATTCGTCGGAGAAAAAATGGCATTGATGTTTAACCTTGTACATTATTTTTTCCCTTGATTTCTGGAAACCCGTAACGCTATATGTACCATGGTACAAATATCAAAAACTGAACGTACTTCATTAATATAACGAGAAAACAGCTACCGTTCACGATATCTTCTATTTTGTACGAATGTTTTAATTTACCCCTTAAAGTGGCACCAAAACATCTACGGCTCTAATTTTTATTGTTAAGGTTAAATATGTTTGTAATTACTTGAAAGAAATTAGATGGGATTCTTCCACGGATGCTTTCACTTTACGATACTTGATATCACTCATTGTTCTATTTCTGTGATGCGGTTACGATTGCCAAAGTGTTTGAGATTGTGCTTTTATCAAAGCAGTTGTGTTTTTTTTGCATTTTTTATCTGCAGAAGTTAAGTTTCTATTCATACTAATGATCAGCGAACAACTAAGGAGTTTTTCGCCTGCCATTGTTTTTTTATGGAAATGAACAATTACTTTTTTGCTGGCTTGTTTAGTAGAATCACGCCGGTATCTGAAATCTTTGCTTCTACACCCGAAATCCATGGAGGGTTGTGTGACTGCTTTCGTTTCGCGAGTTACTAAATAAAGGCCTTCTACTTGTAATTTATTTCAGGCCGAGTATTTGTACTTGCGAGTTATCGGCCGTTTGAAATCTTTGACTTCCTTAAACGGTACACCAGTCAGTGAGACGGATGCGGCCGCTGCTCTCAGACTTGTCGCTGGTACAAGAATAACGCAGGTGAATATGACACCGTTTGTAAGTAAATGATCAGCTGTCATGCATGCAAGTTGTCTGCTGCCTTCCCAACACCGTGATCGTTAGTAAAACACTTGTTTCCTTTTTCGTTTTGCTGCAGTAGCTTATTTGTTTGAAGGCCTCTCTGGGAATGCATTCCAGATCGGAGAAGGATGTACTTAAGACTTTAAGTCTTCATACTCAAGCTCAGATCCTGTCGAGCATGAGCAGAAACAGACCTGATCTCAAGGATCCATCGTGGATGAGCAAGGTGAAGCTTCACATTGTATTTGGAATAATTACCTTCGGAAATCCTTGCCTAGATGAAATGAAAAATGAAGTTTACCCGAAGTCTTCGCTTCAACAAAATCCGTTTGTTCAAACCTCGTATAATAACGACGATCATTTCATGTCAGCCGGTATCTCGTGCAATTTTTCTATTTTGAAGCAAATGCTGTTTATCATGCTGAGTCGGGATAAATGTTTTGCTATGGCGTTGGTGATGGCAGATAACGCATTTTTCTCGCTGCAATTTTTTCATTTAGAAACAGTAACGCGAAACCAACAAATTTTAATACAGTCGCAATGGAATTGTAAATCTGTTTTCACCATCAACGAAGTCAACGAAATATGCGCAAGACATTTGATCACAAAGCGCAAGAATGAAGCGGCGCAATAAAAATTAAATCTAAACTCGACTACTTCCCGATACCTTAGCGTCAGCGATTACTGCGATCATTTAACGGTCGATTATTACCTGAGGAAAAACTGCTGGCGGTTGTTTTAGCTTTGAAATTGTACAGCGGTGTAGAAAACACTCCGAAGCATACGAATGGACTGTGCTCCTTAATTAAAGTGGCTTCAAAAAGACAGGCGTTTGCTGTGTTCCCAACTTCTTCATTTTTTTGGTGGGAACCTTTTTTTCTTTATGGACTAAAATGTTTGGACTGGCTTGTATATTTGAACAACTATATCGCGTATACAATAATCAGTGTTAGGATTTGTTTGCACTTCAAAACTGGTAACATTTCAAGTGTTTCACGAAGGTGACTTCTTTGAATTTGGATGGCCAATACATCGGCAAGCTGACAGGTTTGGAAAAGCTTGGGAGCCTCAGATGGGCCTCATTTAATGGGAATTGTATTACGAAGTTGGATGGGTTGGAGTGCTGTTTGGCACTGGAAGAATTGTCTTTGCAGGATAATTGCATTTACAAGCTTGATGGTAAAGATTTATATGGTTATCAGTGTTCAATCTCTAAAAACATATTTAGGGCTTCGTTTCGTCTACTGCTCGTACTTTCGTGACGACACTTTGATATATTTAGGAAGTAGATGTTCATGCATTAAACTATTTCATTCCATTTGTATGTTGAAGGTTTTTTCCCGATATCCAATTTCTCAGTGGTCTGCATGTGGTAAAAATATAGAGAATATTTTAATGTTTTGAAAAAAGATTGTTATACATCTTGCAAAGCTTCTTTGATTATCTCGCGGTTGTTATGCGTTACGAACTTCAGTTATTTATCACTTGCTCTTGGTTTTGACAAAACTTTGAAAGCGCACATCGAGTTTGAAATGAGAAAACGTTTTGCTAAGCCCAGTTGCTATAATAAGATTTGTTAGCGCCATGAAAGCTTTGGCAGAATTTTTCAAATGCATTATGATAAAATAATTTAGCAAAGACAAGCGCAGTGGATAATTCGAAACCGTCGTGCTCTGTTGCATCCAACGAGTCTTGTGACTCAAACCTGCTGATGAAATTTCAGGAGGAAGCTAGGTGTGTGTATTTTACCAACAANACTCAAATATAAACAGTTTCCTCCTAAAGGTACTCTTCTTCGGTATAGAAAAGTTTCACGACAATAAGAGCTGCACTGTGACGTTGAGTTATGCTTTAAATTTGTATGCATTGTGCATTTGTTTCAGGACGGAAAAAGGTTTTAACAGTTCGTAAGAAAATCTGTCTTCAAACTATCAAGCTTGTTAGTTCTAGTTTGTCGTCTGCGTCGATTTATCAAAACATTGCGAGTTGCTAAATTTTGTGTCAAGGCATTGCGAAGTTGACGGCTCTGAGGAAAGTTGATCTGACCAGCAATTATTTGTCATCGCTTGAAAATGTGGGGCTCGATACCCTGAACTTCTTGGAATACCTGTCTTTAGAAAACAACAGGTCCTTGCTTGACATTTAAAAATCTTATGTGTTGCTAAGCGTTTGTTTATTTAAGCAAGCTTTGTGCCTGATTTGTTTTACCGGTTGTGGCCTAATGGCAAGCACGTAAGAGTAGCTTTTAAGCTACTTTGTGCTATTACAAGCCTTAGCATAGTTTTGTTAATTGCAGAATAACTTCATTCAGAAGCTTAACGGGGATCACTTCCCTGGTGGAACTCTACATTGGTAACAACAGAGTCAACAATATTCGGGAAATTTTCAATTTGAAGGTTATTTGTGGTTCATCATCACATTATCGTTTTGTGAGCAGCACTCTCTGTTGCTGAGACTTTACGGTCGACAAAGTGGTGGTTGCTCTAATTTTCTTCGTTTCAGATTTGCTTGATACACAAGGCAACAGCAATGCTTGCAACCTCAGGGTCAAGCAGCAAATTTTAAACTCACGGGAGCCGTTTCAAATATTGGCTGCGTGAACTTATCCAAACACTTTTTGTGGATCGTGAGACTCATATTACACTTGGTCAAATTTTCTACGCCTGTTAGCGAGGTTCAAACCATTTGCACGTACTTCGCTGGTTATGACGTCTTAACGTGAACGTGGAGACTTGAGAAAATATGCTCAGTGCGGGAACTACTGCGGTGCCACGCAAAGAAGTAGCTCCATAAGATGCACAAAAAATTAATAAATATTTTAGGTGTATGGCTCCTTTGTTTCTTAGAAATAGTTTCGGGAGCTTTTTTGAGGCTGCGTTCAAAATGCTTTTGTGGAACAAGCGCTTCGTGGCACTGAACATGTATAAAATTCACATGCGTTCTGTTTTAGTGAATAGTATTTTGTAGGTTAAATATCTGCTGCATGCTGGGGCGACATTTCCATTTCTATGGGTCTTTCGCATATTTTTTTGTTTCTTTTTTAAACAAATACTGCTGTGGCTGCAGAATTTAACTTGATTTAGTAGTCACATGCTATTGTTTTTCATTCATTTTTCGATCACTGGGCGAAATTTTTTGAAATGACCGAAAAAAATCAATGCGGTCATAATGTCTTTTCCAGTCATAAAAAATGTCCGCAAACGATAAAATGACAGAAAGTTTTTAAAGCTATTTCCGACAAATTACCGAAATGTTTCAGCGAAAAGATAAACTCAGGTCACATGAGTTCACCCGGTACTGCTCTTCGTGTTGGAAATGACACACGTAATAATATTATAGGTAGCCTATGCCACGAACAAATTTTACTTTTGATTAGACAGCAAACCTTTTTTGGAAAAGAACAATCTTTTCCTGTTGTAAAAACCTACAAAACGTGCTTTAGGTGTGATATAAAACCAGAGTTTCTAACCACACTATTCCAAAGTTTTTTTACCTAACTTATGTGGATTTTCACGGTTCGCTTGGAGACATGCATTCTCTCAAAGCAATGCTGTGACAGATATTTCTGCTTCGATTCTGTAACGTTAACGGATGAACAAGCCTAATTGTCAGTTACGGACCTGTCCTATACCGCTTTTCTTGCTGTGAGCGAATTGCTGCCGCAGTTATTTAACACAAGCAAATCATTTTGGTGAACAACGCCCGGAGTTGCTTATAAGTTCTTTTTGCGAACAGTATGGCCACAAATATCGAGAACATTACTTTATTAAATGTTTCAACTTAGTCGTAACCAATATTCATACTGCTTAGCCTTAGTGTGAAAACGGCATTGACGTGTCAGCTCGTTATAGCATCAATTGCCTGCATGCTCATGTTCTTCCACGGTTGGTGTGAGGAATTGAACAAACAAGACACGTGGATATTCTTTTTTTATGAAATTATATCTTAATAGCAGTGTTTACGTACTATTTACTTTTCCAAACAAAAGATGAACAAGTTTTTTTTGCCAGAATCAGTATTAATTGAAAAGTAAGCGTCCTATGCGACCACAGCCGTCACTGTACAATGTTTTTTAATGCAGTGCTGCAGCAGTTTGGCTGCTTGAGTTCCCCGAAATGGTGGCTGTCAAGATTTTTCAATTACTGCTAAAGCCGCGGTTCCCTTATCTGTACTTTTTTACAGGGATTGACGTCACTCGTGATTCTTGATCTCTACGGCAATCCCATTATTCAGTCAGAAAACTACCGCTTGTTCGTCATCTTTCACTTGTCCTTCCTGAAAGCACTGGATGGCAGCGCCATTGAGACATCGGAGGAGGGATCGGCTAAAGACGCCTTCGGTGGCAGGTACGCAGCCAAGTGGCAAGCTGCTTAGTTTTCCCTGTTAGTTGGCCGTTTGCAGAAGGTATACTTAACCGAAATCCACACAGTTTTTGTTAACGATCCTGCTTTTTGCTAAAATTAATGGCTTTGCAGATTGACGAATGATTTCGTCGCCGAGAAAATCGGCCACGCAAACTTTCAAGAAATTAAGGAGCTGGATTTTCCCAATTCGTTGATCCGAACAGTTGATATCGGTCCGGCAGAAATATTCAAAAATCTAAGAAGGTTGGTTGGGACGAAAACTTTGTCGATGCGTTGTGTGGTTCGCCCTTTCTAACCAAAGCTCTTTCTCAGCGTGAACTTGGAGCACAACAATCTTTCATCGTTCAGTGGCTTGATCCACTTGAGGAACTTGCGAGTTCTTTGCCTCAACTACAACCACGTCGAATGCATCATGCCTCGACCTCGTAATCTTAAGCAACAGGTCGGCGTACACATGTTACTTTGATTTGTTCATGAAATCAACTTCAAAATCGTGAGTTCGTTGCAATGGCCATTTAACATATTCAATCCCGAAGAAAATAAATTAGAATAGAACGTGTCTAACACCATTTTGCAACAATCTAGTTTTGGTTTGCCATTTGTTATCACCCACTTTTTACGTTGCCTTTCCGTGTAGTTAGATAGTCAAATGTTATGTCGTAGAATACGTCTGTAAAGTGTTGTCCATTGGTTCATCAGCCATGACCTAGCGTGGATGTAGAGTTGGCATGTGGTATATACTTTTTCTGGTTGAAAAGTGGTGATTTTCAAAAGCAAATTTTATAAATAATCTGATTTTAATTTCAGTTATTTTCTTTTCTTTTTGACAACTACTTTTGACGCATCTTTGCACTTGTGTGTGCCTCACCACATTCCTATATTCTTTTTAAAACACAGCAAAGATTGTTCCAAGCACAGGCACTTATGAATGCAAGACCACTTGGATGTGACAAAATGTTCCAAGAGTGGCAAAAATTGAGTTTCATCGTCATTCCATGCGGCTCAACCGTAAATTCGTGGTGAAAAAATCGAAAGTCTTTTTTCGATTGACTGCGACTTTGGGAGGGTCACCTAAGTTTGTGTCAGACACACGTGGCAGCATAGCTGTTTAGTTGCTTTCTTGGTTTCAAACGCTTTGTGTAAATTTCAAATGTAGTCATTTTCATGAAACGGCATCAAAGCACATGTGGTCAAACCGTGTGGTGCGCCTCTTGAATAAGGCAAACATGTGATCTAGTAATACAGAGTCAGCTTTAATAATTGGGTTCATGCTCTGACATTTTTCTGGAATTACTTGAAGAAGTGCAGTTGAGCTAAACATGCTGTGTAGATGAGTGGTAAGGTGGAAGGTTATCCTTCTGGTTACGCAGCAATAAGAGGCTTTCTTCGAACGCGTGGCTGTTCTTTTCATACGGAAAAAATGTTGCGTCGTTGTATGGAAAATCCAGTTGGTGTGCGATTAAATGCAATGGTATCACTGGATTTTCAGTGGCACTTCATGGTTCAGTAAAAACCTTTAATGACGCGGAGACCTCATCCGTAAACGCCCGTTGCTTTTGAACTTGCCGTATGATCGTGTACGGTTATCGGTAAGTTTCTTGGAAAATTAAACACATGTTTCCCGTGTGTAAATGCTACACCAATCTTATGTAAAAAACCGTACAAATGTAAATTATGTGGGCCACCACAAATACATGCGAATGAAGATTTATAACGATGTCTCATCTCACAGTTGTAATCGGACAGGGTGACCATTCGTCAGCGATACCCAGCGAAGATTAATGCACGTGTTGACAAGCATTCGGATTTGCTTGTTTTTGTTAAGTCAGGAAAAGGCTGCATTTCTGTCGAACATGGAAAAAATTTTCCCAACACTTCTGATAATAGACCGAGATTTCTTGCAGGTCAAATCTCAGTACGCCATGAACCAGCAAGCTGCGCATGAACTCGCCCCAGCGGAATCGTTGAATCCGGTCATGGAGTGTCTGGAAGTTCTTCACTTAGGTTATAACAAAATCACAAACATGGCTGCTCTGCAACTGAGCCGACTTTCTAACCTCAAAGCGCTTTTCTTGCAAGGTAAGTGGAATGTCCGAAAAGTGTTTTGCGTTTGTGTTATCATTCTAATCAAGTATGTACTTTCCACGATGGGTGTAAGCAAGGAATCGATCAGCAAATTTTTAATCAGTTTCGCAAACCAAGTAGCGCGATAGTGGACATATGTAATTGAGACACACCTTGCGTTATTTTCGTTTGAAACTGATTTTGACAATTTTAAAATTCAAGGCAACGAAGTAACGAAAGTGGAAGGCATCGAAGGTCTGCATGAGTTGCGCGAGCTCGTGTTGGACCGAAACAAAATAAAGCTTATCACCGATTCTTCCTTTGTTAGTCAGTGGAATTTGCAGGTGAGAGGTCATTTTAAGAACAGTGAACTGTAAGAGTTGTTAGTTAAGAGAGTTGCTCACGTCGGGCATAGAATCGTTTGTCATATAGTACTGCAGTAGGAAACTTCTTTTTTTGATATAACGATCGTGATGCTGTGAATGGCCTATTCACGAAGCTCAAACGTCAAAACTATATAAGTCGCTGTGCAATGAATGGGTTTGGTTCGTGTGCTTTAGTAAAGAGCAGCTGGTGAGTTTCAATCGTTGTGTGGCAAAATGAATACTAGAATCGGAACCTTTGAGATGACTTATATCAAATAAATAAGTCTCGTTGTGCACGCTTAACCGCAGTACGTGCTTTGTGTTGTTTTCTGATAAAGAAAATGTTATTTCTTTTCTGTTATCCTCAACCCATTTGCCGCTACCCACAACCTCTCGTAAAAAGTCGCAGGTTGATAGAAAGATGTGAAATATTGAACGAAACTTTTCATATTAATCAGCGCTTTTAAACCGATGTTCGCAATACAGCGTTTGTTGTGGAATGTATTTGAAGTAATTTTAATTGACGGGGGTTTGTGTGACGTCCCAGTACACAACATATGGAAGGTAGTTGCATCGTTGCTGCCGCAGGGTTTTTCAGGGTTTTACCTTGCTTACCGCAAAGATATTTTGAGAGACCGCAAATTTATCTGAATACGGAGATCGTCGTAAAGCAAGGTTTTAGTGTATTTTGATGGTGGTAGTAAAGCGAGTTTCTACTGTATTTTGAGAGATTGTTGGAAAAAATTGAGAGTCCGAAATGGTCTCTCGAATCACCCTAAAAAACTGTCTCGCCGTACTTCTTGTACCAACTACGGCGGACATTAACGTGTTAATGCAGCGTTGCCGAGGTCCAAGTCAGCAATGGAACTCCCAGATTGTCAGTCATCCCACTGCTTTGTGCTGAAGCAATACTATTGCGCAGCTCTAATTTTTTGTTTTCAACGTTATTTGCTAAGTTTGCTGCCGATGTTGGCCACAAATTTGTTAACGTCTGTAATGTAATGTCAAGTTATGGTTTAGGTACGCATAGATTGATTTATACAAAACTGCATTGTGACTATCAAACTGTCTGCAAACGCACACTAGAAATATAATTATGAATTGTCGTGGTGGTTAGTTGAGCGGATCTCTGAAAGCTGAAAAAGGAAGGTTATTGTTAAAATGTGTCTCTGCTTTGCGTTTCTGCATTTTCGTACACGATTGTTTGTTCTTCTGTTCAGGGCCTGACGTGGTAGTTGTGATATCATTACAAAAGCTATACGTGAGACCTTGCAAAGGCCTATGTGTTTACGTTAGAACAAACAATGAATTCTCTTTTTTATGGTAGCCAAAACAATATTTTGTATTTTTTACGAAAACCATCCTAGGTAAATCGCTTATCAAGCCTTTTCAATTCGGTTTTTCCATTCACTATTCTTGTGCACGGGCTGGCATGAGGTCTTTATAAAAGCAACTATAGTTGTCGTTCAAACCTACGTGTACAATGTCAGCAGCGTGTCGACGAACTCAATCTATCTGTAATCTAAATTTATTGATCAGCTATTAAACATTTGAGTAGGGAATGAACTTACGCAATCGAAGATATTTTGGTTTCAGCCGTGGCACTGATTCCTGAAGCTTCGTTAGTTTGAACTCTGTAATGTTAACTATTTGCAGTGCAACAAGCATTCTTCAACAACTTTACTAAATTGCATTTTGGTGGGGAATACGATGAGTGCTGTACGGTTTGTTTTTTGCCATCGACAAAAGATTCCAACTTTCAGTAGTTCAGGGTATCGATGATGTGTACTTCTGCCTTTTCAACACATTTCCCAAAGTGATGCAATATACCAAACTCTGCAGCAAATAGAGGTAGTACTGATCGAAGCAGCAATATCTAATTCGGTTACCTCGCACTTATTATTTGGTTGTGCCAATCAATAGTAGGGTTAAAAACTTGAGACGGTATCCGTGTTGCACGCAAAAAAATACGAGCGCATTGCGTTGCAAACTACTATATCAAGGAATGGATCATAACTGAACCGAACCTGTTTCGTGCAACATCTGTTGATAAAAGTTATGCTAGTTTTAAAAATTATTGTCTTGAACACCGATAATTACATGCACTCAGAATGTGACGAGACGTGCCATCCCATGAATACGAAAATGCGTTGTGGCTGTTCGTGTCGTTCATAGATGTATCGAGGAAAGGCTATGTGGCCGGAAATTTCCACAGCGAACGAGCTTTGCTGGAACAGTGTAAAATAAGTGCAACCTTGCCGAAACTCAATACGTAATCTTCAAAAGCGAACCAAAAAGTTTTTATATAACTTTACGAGGTTAGAGGTTAGGCTATGCTGACTGGATCAACAGTATTTGATGACGGTTTCATCTGCCAGTTTTGCTACATGTGACTTCTGAAGGTTAGGTCGAAATCTCTATGAACTTGCCGGGACTTTGGCGTTTTTTTTCCTTTTTTGGAGGAGTTGAATTTGTAAAATTAATCTTTGGGAACTTTTCAGATTGCATGAAAAACTGAACAAGTCTATAAAACTTACCAACCGGTCAGCCTCGTGAGGAAAACGCTCTTGTTTTCGCACCCTAATGTTTTTTACGTTTTTTTGTGTTTTTGACTGTGTTTCTTTGCACTTCCTAAAGCAGTGGTTCCCAAACTGGGGGTAAATTACCCCCAGGGGTAATATGTGATTCTTCGATGGGTAACACGGAACCAAAATCACAATGTTGCTCGGTATTTTGAGTGATCACTGCAGAAGAAATTTTCTACCTAAAATACGAAAAATTTTTATTGAGGGTAATAAGACAAAATCTCTATCTTGATTTGGGCAACGGTTCGAACAAGTTTGGGAACCACTGACCAAAGGTTGGTGATTGTGCAAGATAATAACAAGAATTCAGTTTTTTTTATAAGCTTATTTTTAAATATTTTGTTGCATAGTAATGCTTGTGTGGCATATGAGACGAAGGAAACTGTTGGCCCACCCACTGTTCCGAAGGGCGGCAGATGTACGCCCATGCCGCGGTGATGATTTTCCACTTTCAGAAAAATTGTTTGTTTTTTTATACGTGTAGGAGCTTCATTTGGAGGAAAACCGGCTGCGAGATCTGACTCATTTCCATCATCTTGAAAACCTGCAGCGATTGTACCTCGGAATGAATAGAATTCAAGTAAACAATGTGTTTGTTTGTAAAGCGGAGATTTTAAGTCGAAATTAGGAGCAATTAACATGAAATGTACACGACGATGTCGTTTCGAAACAATTTGGACAGAAGCAAGTTGATGGGATAAATCAAGACTACTGCGATATGGGGAAAAAACTGAATCGAAACCCTTACAAAGGATTTCTACAATTTCTGTAAATAAGGTATTTCTTTTAGAGGGGCTGTTCTCTGGACAGAAATCGAACGGTCTGAAAATCATGCCTCATGTCACCTTCTGCAGGCAGTATAGGGATTGTCTCCTCTCGTGGTATGAATGGATTTGTTTTTACTTAACCATGTGTAGCTATATGCCTTTTCATGATTGCATTTGTCTTCTCCAGGAGGGTAATGCTTTCGTTTGCTTTTTTTTGTCAATTTGTGCTTTGTGCATTGTATTTTTGCGTTGCGACGCTTATCGTGCGCTTAAGCCTTGCGGCACTGTGTCTGATTCAACAAAGTTTTGGGGCGCCTCGATTGGACAACTTTAGGGTATTGATATGAAAAGAGATTCGCATAACCTCAACTTAGGCTTTATTCAGCTAAAACGTGCACTTCGACAGCACAGATCACGACTGTCCCAACGAACCACCACGATCAGAATGAGCACCTAATCACGCAAGATTCCTCGAAGGGCAATCATTGCACACGCAGAAGCATTCCACGAACAGAATGTTTCGCACGCGCTCATCACAAGGAAATTATCGCAGGAGATTCTACCCCACTCAGTTGAGAACAAAGGTTAATAAACACGAAAACAAAGAAATAATGGACAACATAAGCACTAACGTTACAAGCGTACAACGTGATCACATCAGTGATAGGGA
>JGI24159J19872_10002001_pt1 | contig 23616 bp, 10 predicted proteins | sample Ectturendosymbi4_FD_19872 | JGI IMG/M metagenome (IMG submission 19872) | reverse complement strand
TTTTCGCAAACTATAACATTACAAAAGATTGGCCTACGTCCTGAGCAAATCATTTTTCAACTCAAACTTATGTATGTACTTTCCACGATGGGTGTAGGCAAGGAATCGATCAGCAAATTTTTAATAGGAAATCGATTTCACGTAAAATTACGCATGCTCAGTCCTTATTCAAATAGATTTTCTATTTTATCCAAGTGCCTATGAAGACAATTAAAAGGACTCATTAATATTTTGAAGTAAACAGTTGAGGTTTCCTTGGAGCTAAACAGAATAGATTGTTTTATCTGCTAAAATAACGTCTAATATGTCTTGTTTGTTGCTTTTCTTGTTTGTTGCTTTAAGTGCAAACAGAGAACACCTGAACCACGTGAGCAGTCAACAGATGCCAAAACATTCACTATTTTACTTTTCCAATGTTATCTTTTAAATTAATTTGTGTTGGGTGTCTTCGCAGAACGGGTTTCCTCGTTTATTTGAAAAAAACAACCACACACTAAACACTGTTTCAAAGTTCCAAGCGTACTTTTGCGTTTTATTTGTCACCGTTAAATATGTCGCGACGATTTACATTTGACGAACCGTTCTACTTTCTCGCAGATTGTCAAAACAACGTACTGCTTGAAGCTACAGAACCAGCTACTTGAGACCCTTACTCTTGTGCCGTACGATTAAGGTCGAGGAAATCCACCTGTTACGGTCGATCAATTACTCACCCGCTCAAACCACGGCGCTTAATCAGTTAATCAAGCGCATTCCCTGGAATGCCGGGAGCAGAGCATCGTCGCCTTGTTCCTTTGCTCACAACGACACGTTCAGTTCTTTGTTCGCCGTGTTAGAGTTAGGTGGCCGTTTTTAAGTCGAAGTAACAGTGATCTTTGCAGTGAGTGGCAGTGAACTCAGCTATCAGCGTATCAGCTGGTCTTGTGTTCACCTTTTTTTTTTGTATTGCTGCGGCAAATATGTGGTTGCCAGGGATAACTATTGTTGTTATATCTGCGCAGGTGTATCAGCGTTGAACTCCCTGGTGCCGTGAATGTTGTTAAAACATTACGACTTTCTCTCTAGATACGCCACGATATTGCACGACGCCCTCGCACGTGTAATTTGACTTCGTAACACTGTTACGTGATCATCGTGGATCCTTTCCTGCAATTGTATGCTGCGAAGAGTTGAATGACTGCTAGAACGATTGTACCGTGCTGGGTTGTTGCATCGAGAGTAGGTTGCGTGCTTTCACAAGTCATAGCAGCCAGCGGAGACTTACCGTTGAAGCTGAGCTTTACACCTAACATTGTTGTGCGCCTACCATACGGTTTGTCATTACCACCACCCACCAAAAAACACTGCACCAAAGACAAAGTACTCGAAACAGTTGAAAGATAAGGCTACTACTACAAGCCATCAACAAGACGAAGAATTTGCCCAGTGAAAAAAACGAGTCAATGGTAGTTACACTTTCAAAGAAACTGTTTAACATTATGTAAAGTACATCGTGCACAATTAGAAGCAAGTAAAACTAGCACATGAGCTAAAAGCAGACAACATTTTGAAAAGAAGTAAAGCCATGAATACAATTCGGTCTTACTTCCGAAAGAACCCAAGTCGACGGGTCCGGTTGAGAATCGTACCAGGCTTGGCACTCCCTCTCGGGACTTCTACTTGTCGCACGTTCGCCCACTTTGAAGGTAAGCGTACCAAGAATCCCTGGTAAAAAAATGAAAAGGAATGAAATCTAGCGACGGCTTTGCTTGAGGAAAGGTGTGAAACGTCTCCCAAGATGGAAGGTGTGAAACGTCTCCCAAGATTTGCATGTCCTAAAGCAGCATGCGCTCTCTTCGTCACAAACAACGGCTATCAGATACCGTGGCTTGCTTACAAGCAAAAAATGCAGTGGAATCCGTTTGATATGACCACCGTATGGCCGGGCCATTTTGGTCATTATGCCCGAATCGAATGGTTGCAATTACCGAGGCCGATACAACCAGACCTGGCCGCTACAACCAGACCTGTTGACAAGGAAACATATTTTCATCGCTCAACTGAACAAACACCAAACTCATTGTCGCCAATGCATGTACGTTAGTTAATTTTGGGTACAGCAAAATTGCTGAAGTCGCATTAAACACGATCGTTTCGCAAACAATCACAAATTTGTCCAGCGAAGACATGTGGCCATAATATCCGAAGTCTGGATGGTATTGCACGAGGAATTTTATGTTGAAAATTTCCGGACCGTGCCAAAATGGGTCGCAAAACCGGCTGGTCTTAACTACGGTCGTATGTCGTATTAACCGTGGCCGTGGCCATATTAACTGCGTGTGCTCTTTCGCTAAGAGCGAGCACTGTATTTCCTTTGGAAAATGTGGTTGGATCGCATCATTTCATCGATGTCGGTGTCATGTGAGCTTCGGGCGCAAATCACTAAAACTAGTTTGCCAGACTCCCAAATGATGATTTTCTTGCATTTACAGCCAAGTCACAGCACGTCACTGAAGGGTAGTTGCCAAAGTGTTGGCAAGCACGTAAGAAAAATAGTTTCTGGCTTTGTGTGCCTTTTGTTCGTCCTCCTTGACCAGAACGTGGATTTACGACTTAATCGGACCTCGTAGAGATAAAAAATTTGAGTTAAAGTCATTATCTTTTTAAACCAGCTACGTCCATGGCCGCATACGGTTCAGTTGAAGATTTCGTGCGGCCCAGTTGGAGATTTTCATTGTCGCATATGCAAATATAATGACAACCTGTTCTTAAGATGATAATGATCTAAAATTTGTCATTATTGATGCAAAATGATACTCAGTTGCACTGTTGCGTCTGTACTGGCTGGTACTGGCAGAATTCCATGAGTCCACTGACGCCTTGGTGCAAAACTTACTTATAGTTCTCAATTTCCAGCCCTGCATTTCCATTACAACTAAGCCAAATGCAACCCTTTTTGCAGTGTTGCCAGATGTTGCCAAATGTGGTAAATATTGGCCAAAATCAATGCTTTCCAAAAATAAGTCAAAATTTTGCCATTTTTTGAAATACAAATTGTCAGTAGCAATACATTGAATTATTTGTCAAATGAATGCTCAAACTCTAGAAAGAAAATACAGCTCAACATTAATCATTGTGAATGATCATTCTGATCACACTTCCCTATCTGCAAAGTGTAGTTACTGATACAATGCTGTGTTTTAAACTGAAATATTACTTCGTTTTCAACTACTGTATGAAACAAATGGAATCATTTCGCAGTGAAGAATCAGACTATTATCTAAACTATAAACAAACGATTTTCTGCCTACTGAGTAGGCATCTTTATTTTCTTTAAAAAAGATCTTTTTACAATTGTCAAACTTTGAAAAATGAAACGTGTGTAAAAATTGGTTTGCAAAAATCCGAAGCTTTGAAAAATCTATGTTGCCAATAACATTTACCATTTTCAAAATTATTTTCGTCAAAAATTTGCCATAAACTGGGCAAGCACTTGCCATATTCCTTTTCAAACATCTGGCAACCCTGCCTGTCTGTTCCACTTTCAATACGTGCCGATGACATGACACTTTGGGCGCTTATGAAATCACACTGTGATAGGAATGCAGCTGCCTAAGTCTGAATTTCTTTATTCAAATTCAATGTACCGCCTTCATCAAAGCAGTGACACAATTTTTGACCCATTTTTGACCCAGTAAGACATTTACCATTATAAACTTTCCTAAATGCTTTTCTTGTGATATGAACGGAGACGAAGAACGAGAAATAATTTTAAACACTGAGTCAAGCATCTGCAGAATCGTGGTTCAACTGCATTCTTTTCATATTTTTTCATATTAATTAACTGTTATGATTGTTAATTGATTTTCGTGCTTTTTCTTTATTGAGAGTTTTGATGGGTCTATGACAGCGATGGTCTTCCAGCGCCACAACTGAGTTTTGACAAGGTCTGGTATCATTTCACTTTATTGTTACTTCAAGACTGCTGCCTTTAAGAGATGAAGCCCGCAGCTTTTCCGCAGACCGTGCACCTGGCAAGAAGGCGTCAATGCCAATTACAAGGTTTAGGTGAGACCCGGCCTGGGGTCGAACGCACGGAGAATTTTACAGTCGAACGCCAGACGTACCAGTACCGAAACAGACGCACTGACCACCAGGCTACGGGCTGGTATTTATCATACTGTGCTTGCTATTTATTGTTGTCTGGAGCTGTAGCGTGTCTTGGCAAGGCCTCAGAGTTAAATTCCAAGACCACCTCTCACGTTAGGTGGAAGACCACCTCTCTCTTGGTGGCCTTGGTCTTGGTCCGGCGTTTTTCGTTGATTAGGGCGTGTGAAATTACTGCGCTCTAGAAAGACATCGATGTGTTCCAGCCGCCAGTGCTGTTCAGTTGCTTGCGCTGTCAGGTTTGGCCAGTGGCGTAGCCATCCCAAACTTCTGGTGGGACCAAGATTTTTTACTTTAGGCGACCAACAGTATTTTGTTTGCAACACCGCCTCTCAAGTACAAAATGAATAAATGTGCTAAAAATTTTGGGGGAAATGGTCCCCCGGCTACGCCTATGGGTTTGTACGCTTTTGCCGTACAGTATTCGCTATATTTGCTTTCTATTTCTAGTATGTGGAAACTCAGTTCTTTTAAGCTTAGCAAATATTACACCAGCTATTTACATCGATTAGTCCGTTTTGTCACATAAGCCTGCTTTTGAAATATTAAAACTGAAAAGACCATTGCAGAGGCTAATCAAACTGACCAAATAATAGTGGCCTATACAGAAGCTTTTGCTTTTTACAATGCCACGCACAGTTGTCGAAGTCAACATTTTCAAATTGGAGTTCAGGGCACCACATTACCTACAACATTGTGGCCGTTATTTATATGGCACATCATGCGAACAGCAGCAAAATAATCAGCATACCAAAAAAATAGTTTTTAACTTGAGCAATTACCAGTCCGTGGATCGGCGTATAAGTCTGGTCGAAGCGGCTGCTCGCTGTAGATTAAAGGGTGATTGAACCATCCTCCGTCACATGCGTAGCCAACTGCAGGTTCGATGTAGTAAAACCAATCGGTATACACTTCCATGTCCACGAATGATAAGATAGCGTAAGTCTTTGCACCGTTTGTAACCACAAAGCCTTGAAACGTGACTCCCTGAAATGCAGGATGTTTCCACAAAGTGCGTAACAGTGCTAAAAGGGAAATACGCAACGTAGAGGGAACTCGACCTATTAAAGGTTAACCATGTATCTCATTGCAGTCGTGCATTGTAAAGAGCCTGAACAGGAATTTTCGGTCTGGCCGTTTCGGCATGAGCCGTTTCGGTCACGGGACATTTCGGTCACAACATTTCTGTACGTAAACAACTTATTACATTCGTTTACTTAAATGATTATAGGCAGGCGAAATGTCACTCTAGCTGATGTTATACCAACTCCATTTGAGGAATCATCATTGCAATTAAATCTTAATCGTAATTATGACTTTGAAGATTTTGTATTTAATTGCAAAAAGTCGATAACGATTTAATTTGTTTGCTGATGATAATGAAAAGCGTATGTTGATGCTCATTAACTGTCGACTCTTGGATCATGCGTGTATTTTTTTTAATAAAACTTCCCACTGATTTAAGTATGTTTGCATTAAAATGTGAACATGTAAGATTTCTGCAAGATTTCACAGTCTGACCGAAACGGCCCAGACCCAAACGGCCCAGACCCAAACGGCCCAGACCCAAACGGCCCAGACCCAAACGGCCAGACCAAATTGGCCAGATCGAAAAGTTGCGTGCCCGTAAAGAACACCTTTTCTGCATATCAAGAAACACAGTTGCATTTTGCAAAAAAAACGTTCCTACCGCCTGCGAACCCTATCCAAGCAGGAATAACAATAAATTGCACAATCCAGTGCTTTACAACTTCAAAAATTATGATGCAAAACAAAAAATCAGTCACTTCCTTTCATAGGCGTACGGGAAGGCATTTTACTGGGGGGAGGGGCGGAAAACTTCGCCCTGAAAATAACAATTTGCCCTGAAACTAACTTTTTAGTTTAATCCGAATGAGACCTGAATCTTGTAAATCTGTTCTATACAGTTTAAATCGTTTACAACGGCTTCTGTGGCGTCAATTCTCCTATAACGTGACATTTTGTTCGGTCCCGATGGCATGATTTACATGCATTTCAGTTCGCTTATAATGTCAATTCGGCACTAACGTTCTTTATGTAATCCCCTAGAGGTGCCGTTATAAGCAAATTCTGTAGTTAACCTTGCTTGTTGACTCAAGGGAGTGAAGTTCCTTGCGTGTTGTGTTCTCCCAGACAAGAAAGTTTACGATAATTGCCTTTACTATTCAAATATGTATGCGACTTCGATGGCACAACGCAATGGTTGGTTAAAGCAACGGTTCCGGATCGAAGGGACTGACCCCCTACACCTGCCTGTGCTATTGTTGCTGTGCGCTTGGAATTCTTATATCAAGCTGTTGACCTACCGACATCCGATTGTTCGATTTTTACAGAAAACGAGAGCTTGGTCCAGATCAAAGTCATTGTAACCAGTCACGACGTTGGTACAGATTACACACTACACAAGCCCAAAGTAAATGGATTACCCCCAAGTGAATATACAGTACGCTGAATACACTGTATTGAAAATTTTTTAACCGTTCAGGATTTTTGAACAACTTGCGCTTGAACTGAAAAACAGTGTGTGTCCTGAATTAACTGTATTGAATATATATTCTTTATCATTCAGAATTTTTGGGCAACTTGCACTTGTCCTGAAAAACGGAGTTGCCCTGAAATTTTTCACTGTATTGAAATGTTTTTTATCATTCAGGATTTTTGAGCAACTTGTGCTTGCCCTGAAATTTTTCAAGCCGGGGGGAAAGCAACCGCCTCGTGGTACGCCTATGCTTCTTTCTACAAAGGGAAAGATGGCTAGCCCTCGTTTCCATCCCGACATTGCTTGGCGAAGTTTCGATAAACGCCTAGCCAACACCTTTTTTCAATCAGCTCGCTAAAGAATGATAAGCGTCGCAATTGATACCGTGGTCTATAACCAGAACTTGCGGCAGAGCCTGAGAAGTTAAGACGTAAATACTACTATTATGCTGAACGCAAAACACTAAAAATTGCAAAACGCAGACTTTGAGCGTCGTAAGTTAAGCTTTTCTTTTACGTTTACGCAGGTCTGCGATTGTCCAGAAGCTATTTCAATAAAAACTTGGTTTCATTTTTGTCGTTTTCCATGAAAACCTTATAACCATGAAAAGCACCAACTTACGTTTTGATCATTTCCGTAAAAAAATCCCGGAAAAAAGGGGACATTTGCAAAGGTTACTTTTAACACTTCGACTGCTGAAAACGTAGGGTCTTCTGGATAGTTTTGCTTGATGAATGAATCGACGTAAACCATGACGTCGTCGCTTTCTGTGAAAAACAATCGCAGTAAAAAATACGTCCAAACAAACGTATGCACAATTGATCTTGACACGATCGCAATTAAGTTTGTATTTCGGATAACAAGAGCTTTGCTCAGAGTAGCAAATTACAACTTGAACGTCTTTGCACTTTCGCCATTACAGTAAGAAATGTTTTAGTGCAAGAGTTTCAAACGCCACCCTGAACGATCTTACGTAAAATCCATCGAATTTTCGTGAAACCAAAGCAAAACCTTAAATTTTGTGAGTAGGTCTAGAATGCACTTAGAAGCAACAGGTTGCACTCTGAATATTATGTTGCTTCTTTTTCTAAATCATAGTTTTCATTAATTCTTTCCTAGGAAGTGCACCGATTACTTGATGAAGCTCTAAACTGAGCAGCACCTTGCTTTCATTAGATGCATCCCAACCAAATGCACAGAATCTTTTTGAAAATGTATTTGATAACTACGGGAACACCGACGTCATCTTCACTAAGAGCATATTTGCAAATTGCGCACATGATGTTTCATGTCTGGAAAGTTTTGAAATTTTAACCACTTACAAGAACGTTAGATTTTGTTGTCTATTTGCGTGATTGTTTTGTGCAACTTTTTTTACCTTGCGCAGTCACCGAGGACTCACGTGATTAGGGTAGGCGATTCAGTGACGTAATCTGTCAGCCTTTGTCATTTACTGAGTGATCGACTACTGCGCCTGGTGACCTGAACTTCGTTGTGTGTCGTGAATTCCGGGCTTCAATGAGTTTGCGATTGTTTGCAGATTGCAAGCATTTATTTCGCGTTTAAAATTGAATGAAATCCAGCATAGCTTAACTACCTACAATTAGCACTGATAATAACACATAGATTTGTTAATACAATTAATTGAGAATGCCAAACCTGGCACAGTGATGAGTAAATAGTTTTGTAGCACTTTATCAGCGTTTAATAGAAACATGGGGCAGCTTTGCACAGGTTTTCGGATTTGGATTCGTGTTGCGCGAAATTGAAACAGCAGGGAGAATCTCCAATTTTGACGATCTGCTTAATAATACGCATCGTAGTTTACCTGCTGCGTGAACCAAGTAGGAAAGAAATCATCGATTCAGCATTCAGCGGCATGCTTAGTTCGATGCCTTCACTTCAACTTCGCGAACAACGTGATAATCCGGCTTTTGTGTCCGCAAACCTAGTTGTCTTTCGGTCACAGACCGATTTTTTATGCCCGAGTAAAGTAAGTCATTCGCTCAAAATGTGCGAAAATGGATTAGTAAATATTGTTACGGTGACTTAAAATATTTTTTTGGGAAAAATGACCGAAATGTATCTGCGAACAAAAAAAAACAAGCCACAAACACGAAACGTGGAATCTTTTATTCTAAACCGGACATTTTGTGAATGCAATCAAAGATAAAATGCTCTACTAAGTTCTATGGAAAGGCTTGCAAATTTAGCACTTTACAAGAGCTAAAGTTTCACTCTAAAAGTTAAGAATAACACTCATAACAATTTCGCACTATATCATGCCTTAGCTGCTGTGAAATTAACTTGAAGTATCTTAAGTAAAATTTCAACATTTCGACTTGTTTATAGCCCATGACCAGTCGTGACCATCCATAGACTCACCGCGAGGCTGTGTCAATGTATTTTTTGCAAGCAGGGCAGATCCACCCAGTAGGGATAGGGGGTCGATTTCAGTAATATTTGGTGGTCAAGTCTTATTATGGGTTCACTACTGAAAGAGAGATGAAGTTTCGTCACAACGCTGCTGTGACAAAACAATGGACGGCCAAATTGTCTTATATCGCGAAAGCTGTTTTCCGAATTGTACAAAATCATGGTGTGAAAAAGGAAAAGCAGAGGGCAGATGCACTTGCAAGTGCTCTGAACGACGATTCTCCAAAAAGCGTTTTGGCAGAACGTCAAAATGCAGCAACACAAAACTCATGTTCCCATTCGCGGTGGGTGGTGCAACCGGAAATGAAGCTATCGCACTCGCAGCGATGTGAAAAAAACACTATGAAGCAATATTGCATTCACCAAAATACAGCAATGCTTACACCTACATATACAGCATATATCTAAAAATCAAGATCTAAAAACAAGCACAAAAATTCTAAGGGGTTGAATAAGCTTGATGCCCTAATCCCCATACGCCCCCAAGACCGGGCTGTTAATAAAGATGAAATATCGGCTGAGTGCATCACCTACGCTGATTCCAGTGTGTTTTTACTGTATGTCACTGCTCCTTCGAATGTGCGTTTAATTCATGGTGAAATTCCTCAACATGCATGAAGTCTGGTATTGTACTTATTTACGAAAATGAGAATGGTGGCATAAGTGATACTGACCTGTTTCTCTCGTAGCCATATCTCCACGCTATTTGAGCATTATATGTTATCCTGAATTTCACCACATCTTACCATCACGTACAATCAGTTTGGCTTTAAGCCAAAACATGGAACTGATCTGTGTGTATTTGACTCAAGCAAACTGTAAAAGTTAATGCAAACGAAAGCAATCCAGTGTTTGCAACTTTTCTGGATACAATAACTAAGACACTTTTTGTTTCAACCACAATTTGTCGTTTACATGTAAGCGATGTGTATAGTAAGAATAGAAAGACTTCAGCCGATTGGTATCGGAACCAGATCAGGCCAGTGAAGTGGGGCATTTGTCTCTCAGACCACTTCACTGTAACCAACAAGATGAGACAAGTTCTTGATCCATATCTATCCGCTATCTACGTTGATTAACTCTCAATTCTGTTGCACTCGGCCAGAGTGGGATGCGCTGTGGGAAACATAGCTGTGAACCAACTGATATTTGCTGATATGTGTGTGTTTGGGCCTTGCATCGGCGGTCTTAAACGCCTTCTCATTATTTATAGTGGGTCAAATTTCAGAAGCGTACACAATCGCAAAAAAGCGGAAAAAACATGTCGGATAATTTGTAATGATGCACTAACAATGAATATATACATGAAAACCGGCGCTGGTGAGTGTTTAAGAAGCTAAACGCAATCAAAATGTCACGTCACACAAAGTACCTTCACCATCTCACTAAGCGCAACATAGCCGCCTTTTACCCTCCGAGCTACCTACAACGACGTATAATCGTATTTTGCATTACATTACAAGGAAGAAAAGTGTTCGCCCATATCAAGCCATCTAATTTGTCAGAACATTTTATGCCTATGTAAGAAAAAACTTGCATACTTTTGCTCAACGATGTGCATCTTTGCCTAACTTTTTCATCCGCTCACTTCAATTGTCTGATACCTTTTAAAAATCTCCATTTTTCTTCCAGCAAGTAACGCTTTTGTGTGAGAATGACCGAATGCAGTAGTACTGGTGCGTCGTTTCAGTGTTCGCTCATCTAACACCAACAGTACCTTGTGAAGTGTTGCAGTGTTGCATTTAAGCATTCTGTATCCTTGTGTTCTTTGACTAAACCAGTGGTTCTCAACCTTTCATGGTCTGTGGCCCCGCTCCCAAAGACTGTCAACACATGTGTCCCCCTGCTAATCAATAAAGTTTTGCAATATCACGGAAGAGCTATTTAGCAAAGGTCTCTGCTTGTGGCCCCCGGAGAACCGCTCTATGGCCCCGGTTGAGAAACCCTGGACTAAACTCTATGACAGGGGTTCCCAACCTTTCTTTGAACACGTACCCCTTCAGCATTTCAACCGAAGAGCATGAGCATGTACCCCTAAAATTTCTTGTGACAAACAGGCTGAGGATAATAACGAAATCCACTGCATTTTTAATAGAACTTTCAGATTTTTGGAACTATAAAGGTGATATTCACTGATACATGTGTAAATGTTTGGAAATAAATAATATAATATATTTTCCTTCCATTTCTAACCATAAATGTACCCCTTCAGATAGGCAAATGTACCCCAGGTTGGGAACCCCTGCTCTATGTAATGGGCCCTGTGTCTGAGTCAAGCGAACAAATAAAAATACGGCTACGTGACAAGCGATATTTCCAAAAATCTCGTACAGCCTGACAACGCAGCTGCTGCATAAGCAGACATTAAAGATGGCACGGTCCAACATTTTTCAGCCCGGACCGACCGCCCATAGCCCGCAACATTCAGCCCATTAACCGCCCGTGGACCGACGACATTTATTCTTTTCCAAACCGGCTCGCCCATGGCCCGCTAAACAATTGGCAGTCTTGTCAATTTAGTCTCCTGAGGCAAAATATCTGCTGAGACTATTTTGCCTTTTGTGGAACATGATTGGTTGAAGTGGACATGTCATGTGACAAACACAATAAACATAGTTACATGCTGGGATTAGGTTGTAAGCCTAAAGCCCTAAACCTAAAACCTTAAACCTAAAACCCGAAACCTAAACGTATAACCCTAAACCTGAAACCCTAATCATAAAACCTTAACCTAAATCCCTAAACCTAAAAATAAAATCCTCAGTCAGTCCCGGCCGTCACCCTGGGATAGCTTTTTTGGGCTTAGCCCCCCAAAGAAAGCTCCAAGCCCCCACAAACTGCAATATGAAACTATACTGTATAAAGTGGATTTGTTGTCAATTTTAGAATGTCAAGACCCCCGCACAAAAGTAGAGCTCCCCTATTGAATACTTTCTGGAGGCCGTTGTGCTCTCAACCTAAAACTCTCATCCTACAAGCTTAAACCTGAACCCTCACCATAAAACCTTCAACCTTTAGCCTAAACCTAAATCCCTAAACCTAAAATTCCAAACGTAAAACCCTGCAATCTTACTTACAAAGCGATTGTGATTTGGTGCATATATCAAAAACACAGGCTTGTCCATATGTCATTCCTATGGGAATCCCATGGGAAACATCCCATGGGATGGGATGTGACAGCACACATTTGTATTTCCCATGAGACAGTAGCCATGTCACAGCAACTTCAGAAATAGAATGAGCGTCAGAATGATACTGAATTGTCATACTTAGATACTTCTGAATTTTAAAGTCAATAAATGTTCTCGTTTTGCATGTCTCCTTGCACATGTAGTCCTATTTAGTAGATACTAAACCTAAACTTTCATAAATTTAATAATTTTAATTGAATTGTATTCCATATTAATATTATAAAGAAAATCCCGTGTGATGGGACAGGCATAAATTGCTCTGTGATGGGATATGACAGACAAATATGTCCCATGGACAATCCTGCAAAAACACCTACAGCACGCCATCAAAGTGTTGCACAACACGTTTCCTCCAAGAATCAACTCAGCACCAAAACCGCTGACCGCAACGCTCATGCAAGAAGTTGTCACCATGCACGAAACGTTTGGAGTGCTCACATATGGGAAAAACAAATTTGCCTTAAAATACAGCAACAGCAAAGGAATGCCAAGTGGTTTCAGTCACTTTTATTGCCTTCTTTCAACTCAAACAAATGTTAAAGGTTTTTCAACATCAGCGGGCGGTTCGTAGCGGCTCGGTGAAGTCCAACCGCTAAAAATATCGTAAGCGGCCCGCCCAAAATCCGGACCATTAGCGGCTCGTGCCATCACCAGCACACATATAATAACTCACTACAATGAATAATTTAAAACAGCGGCAGGCTCACCTGGCCAATATCAAAACTTTTAGTGTCACTCAAAACAAACAGCCCTCGCATTCACAAACCTGGGTTTGCTAAACTATTTCCTGAAAAGAAACAGATACTTAGCTGGCAGCAAATAACACTATCAGATATATCACAGATACCTGTGGTGTTGTCGGTTCTCTTCATGAACTGGTAGTAGATTTCTCCGAAACCGCCGAAAAAGTAAGTATCAAAATCCCTCCAGAATAAAGCCAAGATTGCTTCATTGTTCGGTGGGATTAACACACTCAGATTGTTGCTTACCCGTTGGGTTATATGACGTACTGTCTGGCTGCTATCGGCTGATTGAAACCTAATGTGGCCGTCTTCTACAACGACGACGCTGCAAAACCAAACCCTGCTGTTGATACGCAACAACTAGCATATTAGATGAAAAACGAGACACCAGCATACGCCTTTGTGATGCAGATAATCCAACAACTTTTTCGCTTTTTTCCACAAGACGCTTTTTTAATCAAATGAAAAAATGGCTGACCAGAAATGAAAAGTGCTACAAACTAAAAAGCGCCGCACTGGTGCACTAATTCCATGCACTGGGGTTGTATAACTTTTCGTAACGTGAGTAAAACGTTACCAATGAATGCATCACTGTACCTGTGGTATGGTTTGTCAGAAAGGATGAAACCGACATCGCTGTCAAAGGCTTCACTGTAAGGATTCTGAACAGTGTTAGGCAGCAAGCTGTCGCTTGTGTTGCCACCAAACGGTGTCAACTGAGTTTGTTCTGCAATGAACAGAACGTAGTTTGTAAATCGTTGGTGATTTTACAAAATTTCTTATGGCTGAATGCCAAAAACATCACTTGGACTAGGTTTCCTGAGATTTCAAGTTTATCCTGGTAACAAAAAAGCAAGATTCAGGAAAAACTATAACTTGGATAAAAACTTTGAATACAGCAGGGGTGAAACTTTGTTTTGCAAAATAGTTTAGTTGAATTGTGTTTTAGTACAGCATGCTTAAAGCTGTTGTTGGTAAATTGTTTTCATTTTTAGTTGAGATTAATGTCAACAGAACAGGTCGGCATTCAATCACATCCAGTGATATTGCAGTGCAGCGGCGAGCCATACAGAAAATTCCGGTAAGTTCGTTTGATCTTGAAGGTAAGTTGGACAAACCAGGCTCATGTTTGCAAATTGCTATCGGCAACTATGCACGATTAATAAAAATGTACGAAAAATAAAATTCTTTAGCAAAGAAAACGTCGCTGCTTTATGCAAGCTACAAGTTTGCAGAAACCGTAATTCCGTTGAAAATAGGTCCATAAACGAAAAAATGTGTGCATCCGTATTCCGTATGGAAATTCTAATGCACAAAGCAGTTTTTTTGAGAAAATTCTCGGCGAATTATTGGAAAACTATTTCATGAGAACTTTTCTTAGCGATGGCATCTGACAAAACACTTTTTCAAAAAACAAAGAACGATTATGTTTTGAGCGCAGTTAGCGGTGAACAGCAAATACAAAACAAGGCGAACACTGCAAACCTGACTTCCTTACCTACACACACAGAGCCGTCCATTGGCCCGTCAGTTGGAATGGCGAAACCTTGGTTGCAAACGCATCCGTAACTTCCGTCTGTGTTTGTGCATGCTGCGTTGACATCGCATGGGTTGCTTGCACATTCGTTTACATCGGTCTATGCGGTAAAGACAAGGCGCGTTGATTGGTCGGCGAGAAGCAATCAAGAATTGATTAAAAAATCGTCCTATGTTACCGTAAGTCAGTTCGACCTGATTATTTTGATCACAAGGTCTTGCGGGAACCATTCGTGGGCATTTCCGCTAAAGTGATAAATTTTGGGCACTGTACGATGCACACGTACAAGTAAAGAACGTAGCTCAAGCGACAGGACCATGTTTGAACAATAAGCAAAGTAGAAAGCTAATCAGTGAATACACGTAACTGAGACAGAAACTAGAAATGTCGTGCAAGCGGAAGCATAATCGCAAGTAAACGTTTTTGCACGCTTATCAGCATTTTGCATACATCTGAAGTTGTGATTCAATTTTTGAAACATTTGCTAGTTTAATCGTGCTTAGCAACAAAAGTAGAAAAAAGTGTCTGCAAAGTATGTACAATCACAGTCATTCCCTAACACAGGTTGGTTTTTCACTGTTTTTTTGCTCAACCAAAGTCTGCTTGCCCACCATGACATGCCAATAAAAAACTTTTAAGATCAAAAATAATCTCGACAAAACTAACGTTTGATATTGTTCGCTTCCATTCACCGTCTCGTCTGAAGTTACCTTCGTATATTACACACTATCGGTAGGTCGGTCAACTCACCTCACAAGTGGTTCCATTCCAGCCACTGGGACAAACGCATACGTACGATCCGATGGTGTTTATGCACGTGCCTTCATTTTGGCAGGCAATGAATGATTCCGTTGTCCCCCCAACAGCAATGGCTCTTCCTTGGAAGCACTCGTCTATATCTGCCAAAAATCGACTAAAGATAAAAGCGCGTAGTTTGCCCGTAGCCCAGACAAGGGAAAAAACTGTGCAAGATATGTGACAAGCCACTATTCCGATGGTGCTGCTGGTCAGCCAACATTTCGGATTAAAATGCGATTGCGGTCAAAAATAAACATGACGTTCGGTAGACAGACGTGTTGATACAGCAGAAGCTATTCCTTCGAGTTCCAATAAAAGATACTTTTGCAGAGTTGAAAACAGCAAAATATTGGACAAAAACGTTTTCTTAAGGTCCCAAGAAGCGTTCAACTTTCACAATAGAAACCGTATAAAATATTAATTTTTTAAAGAACAGAACAAATAGAAACGTGCTTTTTTCAGACACACAACGTTTCTTACAACAGCACCATTAAGAAGTTTCAGCCTCAGCGGTGATACACTTTGCTTTCTAATGGATGCAAATGTTTGCCAACAAAGCAATAAAGTCTATGCAACAAAACAATGTTTTTTTCAAAATTGTTCTTGTTGAACCACAACGATACTTTGCCGTGAGAGCTATTCAAAACCATTGTCTCAAATCTGTTGAGTGCTCCACAGTGAGGTACGGTAAGTTTACACACAGCCACAAAAACCTTGGCCACCCCTAAACACTGACTTCAGTGTTTTTCAAACCATATAAGGAAGAATAAGCAAGGTTGCGCTGCGCATTGTCTTCTAACGAGTTCCTTGCTTTCAAAAAGATGTAATTTCTCGCTTTAAGAAAGCAAGTAAAGTATTTGCTACAATCTTTTTGTTAACTTATACAAAAATATTACGTGCGTTTGAAAGTTTCAAAAAGTTGTTGAAACATCCAACAGGAGCAGGTTCAAAAACTTAAAATATTGTGGAATTCAAGAGACCCAAGCCTCGGTATAAACTGATTTTATGCCATTTTTAAGCTGAATGCGAGAAAATTCAAACTATCTGCAAAACTCGTTTGGTTGGGTACCTTTGTCCAGCACCCAACGCACATAAGCTTGATCGAGAGTAAGATTAGAAACGCTGTCCAACAAACAAGTTGTGTGCTGGGGTTGCACGAATTTTTGGGGTCTTAAAACACACAGTAATTAAAATCAAAGCGTATTGTTGCCAAACAAATAAAGTAAAAATTGTGAACCACTCAAGATGACGCAGTCATCAAATTTGAGTGAAGTTTTTTAACACACAAAAGCAATTTCAGGAAAGAGTTTTTACCTTTCTCGCAGTCTCTGCCCTCAAATCCATCATTGCACATGCACGCGTATTTCCGCACCACGTTGAAGTCGTCCACGCATGAACCGTTGCCGTTGCATTTTGGCGTTCCGTGGCCACACACGCTTTCAGCTTTCACGCAGCAGAAATCTGGGGCGTGAGGCGCTGGGGCAAACCCATTATTACATCGACAAGCGTACGGAACGGTTGAAGCATCTTCGTAACAAATCTGAAACCGAAATCTTTTTCGGTTAGTTACTAGAGCCAATCGACGTTAAACATCTAATTATTATATTATCAGAGGAGATCAAACACTTCCTTAAAAATTTACGGTATTTTTCCACACAGCTTTGTAAAAATAAATCGTTCCGCATAGTTGTAATGAAAAGCATACATTTCTTATTATTATTATATCCGTTTCCTATTCTAACAAAACCGCATACGTTTTGGCGGAGCAGTCAAGGCTGCGCAAATACAAGTTTTCCAACGTATCACACCAACAAATAGAAAAAATATATCGGCAAATGTCTACACACAAAAAAAAACGGTGTGAATTTCGTGCAAGATGCAAAAGGAGGTTTCGCTAAAATGATGCTTGCTGCTTACGAACTTACCCGTTTTTACGGTGTTTTGAAAACGACAAGGCAAAGCAGAGCTACACGTAACGTAAGCGTCGAAACAGTTTGTTACTATTTCAGTGCAGTGAAGATATAAGACAGTTAAATTGAATTGCCCGGTGCCATTCCAGCTTAATCTCAACAGCGAGGAGCTCCTGTTATCTCAAGTACGTACGTGCTCGCAACTATGTGAGTTGTCGCATTCATTGATGTTTGTGCAGATACCGGCACGAGTTTCTATGTAACCGGTGTTACATCTGCAGGTCGGGTTGCCATCGTTTATGTAGCAAACTCCATCCATGCAAGACTGCGTGCAGCTTTGAATCGCTGGGAAAGAAAACAGTGGGTCGTCAACGAGAAGCAGCACCAGTTGCAATGCAACAAAGCTCGTGTAACGGTGAAAGCCTTTCAACCCCACTTAGGTTACCTTGAGAAAAGAAACGGGAATACCATCTACCGCCATGCGTCAAGCGATCTTTAAATGCAGACAGACAGACAACAGACAATTCTAGTTTATTTTGCATGGCCAACGAAAAGACCCGGAGGTCATCAAAGTCAGCTGACCATAAATCAGCCAACAAAAGTTTTGCACATCAGCCAACAAAAGTTTTTGAGCCAAAATCAGAAATGCAACAAACATCAGAGCAAGACAAACAGTTAAATTCTTTGTTTTAAGCAATTCATCACTAGCGAAGTGACGCAGTCGAATCGATTACCGTATTTTTAATAGGAAATCGCGTTCACGTCACTTCACACATCCGCAGTCCTGAAATCTGCAAACAATTGCCTGCGGGTGAAATGCCGAAGAGTTGAAGCAAGAGCAGAGACAACAACAAAACTCAAGATGATATCATGAATAACTCGAAACACAAGCTGCAGCAAGTAAAAAACTGAAAATGCGAAGTTCTCAAACAGTAGCTTTCACTAAAACTGATAAGCCAGCTACAGAGCAACAAAACCACAGCTACGGTTGATTGCGTTGCTCGTGGCTGTGGTCTTTCAGCTGTGTGATTGGCGACAGATAGTTTTGAGTGAAAGCAGTTATTTGAGAACAGCGTATTTTCCAGCTTTTGCTTGCCGCAGCTTGTCTTATGCTTTACTAATTTTAGTCTTGATCTCGCCTGTTATCTCTGCCCGTGCGTTAGCTCTTCAGCATTTCGCCCGTAAGTAATTGTTTGTAGATTTCGGGATTGCGAATGCGTACACTTGCGTGAAATTGATTTCCCATTAAAAAGTTGCTGATTCATTTGACTGCGTCACCTTTGTGCAGTCTATAATACAGATGTATGCAATCCCAAATCATCGCAAAGTCATGAAAGCAGAGCCAATTTGGCTACTTCCTTGAATGCTTTCAGCAAACTTAAGAGTTTTTACTTGTTCTTTGGTTGAAGATAACAATTTAGCCATTGACAAGGACTTGTGACATCGCTATATATACAGTTTTCGCCAAACCACTACTGATTTGTCCCGTTTGTGAAGCAGCATCAAAGTCGAATTGAGAGCAACAGATCTGTTCGCTATTAAAGTTCAATAGCCTATTTTCCCTAAAATTTTTGCATACCTTTAAGATTATTTTCGTTCGAAGTTAATGTCGCGTTTAATTATATTTACTAACGCCCTGATTAAATTAATAAGCAACGCCGATTTTCTTGGAAACAACAAAGCATTTGTTGAAAACCGCGAAGGTATCGACAACTTACGTTCGCAAGCGTTCCTCGCATTCAACATAAAACCGGAGTCGCATTCGCAAGTGTATCCTTCACGTGACAGTATGCACGAGTGATGACAGCCATGATCGGTGTATTTGCAGCTATCGAAAACTGTTGAACGTAAAGCAGTAGTGATGAAACGACAACTAGCATATTATGTATAATGAGCAAATTGCGAATAAAAAAACTTTCTGAGATGCAGTGGTTGTGATCAACAAAAGGACCTCAGGTTTCTCACCGTGTGAGTAACGCGTATATCGCCAATCAATAAATCAGGGCGTTTTAATACAAGTCAAAGCACACTGGAGCTTTACAATCGCTGACAACGAAATTTACCTAAACACAGTAAAACGAGTCATCTACTTTGTTTCCTTGAAAAACAGCCAACTGTGCAGCTTAACATCCGCCTGTCCCGGACACCATGCATAAAATAAAATTCGCCTGTCTTAAACCCCAATGAAACACTTTTTCACCCAGTCTGCCCGATTGTCGCTTCTCAGAGCAAAGCACTGAAAAAATAACCGGATGCAACATTGGTCAGTGTACATGAAATTTGTTCGTTTAAAACATCAAAGCAGCATCGAGAAACACACGCTTCAAATCTTTACAGCATGCAACAGTACTAAGAGGGTGCAGTCCATATGGTGAGAAAGTTTCGTTGCGCGTTTCAGCAACGCGAAAGTTTTCATCGGTCAGCAGTTGCTAAGCAACTAACGCACTCAGTTACTTTGATTCTGCAGGAATGTTGCAACGTGCGCAATAATGCGCACTGTTTAGCTTTTTCGCTGCCATAAGCGCAGCCAGGCGGCTATCGGGGTCTTGATTCCTATTTGAAAGACAAAAATATACCAAAACACAAAAAGAACATGCAAGGTTTTCACAATTTTTTCATAAAAGCTGACGCGTTTCGTGATACTTATTTGCTTCTTTTGTTCTTCCTTTTTGAAATTATTCACCAGCGATAGGGTTTTTAATCTCAACCTTCAACCCTCCCATTATTATCAGCAACCCACGCTACGCCACAGTTCCCCTCTCGAAACCGACGCGATGTCTACGTCTGACTCACTGCACTCGGTGCCGTCACCAAAGGTGATGTCCGTGAAGCCGCATACGCACTGGCACTTGTAGCCTCCTTCCGTGTCGGTGCAGGTCGCATTTGCGTGGCACTTGTTCAGGTCTGGGCTCGAGCACTCGTCAATGTCTGCAGTAAACAACGCATTTCTAAATCTGATGCCAAAGCACAAAGACAAAACATACCAATCCACTGTTGCTTTTTGCGACAACGCTTTCGCCAAATTGGGTTTCGAACTGTTCTTTTTCTTTCTCGAGTACAAAATATCCGAGGCGGCACAACAGTCCGCGTAACGCCACGACGTATTCGGATTCTCTAACATCGATAATACGCTCAATAAAGCAAAGATTCGCTCTAGCTTTATCTTTGCTCAATAAAGCAAAGATTCGCTCTGATCTCCAACTGCTGTTTCTCAACACTTGTCAAACAGTGATAAACGGGGTTGGTTGACCAGATGACCGCCACGGTCTTTCGCCAATCCTATGACACAGCGCCGGTCCTTTTTTACACCGATCAGCTATTTGCCATTGTTTTCATTTGCTCTAATTTTCGCTAACGGTTGGCTTACTGCATGCGATGGCTTTTATGATGCTTCTGCTTATTGGTTGAGTCATATGAAACAATAAACCATTACCATTTCCATAACACAAATACTCAAACTTATCATTTGGATACCATTTCGAGAGATGGTGAAAACTTCCGCAATGAAAAATTTGCGAAGATACGTCTGCGCGTTATTGTGCCTATCCACTTACAGATTACTTCTTTCAACACAAATCTCGTAAGTCATACTTGTGCAAGTTCCATTGATATCCTCGTAGCCTTTCGAGCAACTGCAGTTGTAAGAACCGACCAAGTCGATACATTCTTCGTTTTGCGCGCACGGGTGCGAAGCGCATTCGTCGATTTCTGCAAAATTTTAGGATTTCAATAAAAAACAGCAATGCCTAAAATGCCTGATGAAAGAAAAATGCGTTCAACTTTGCAAAGGTTGACAATGAATGAAACATCAGTCGCTCCATAATCACGAGATCAGCTAGGCTCAACGAAAAACAAGGCTGAATGTAACTTTTTGCTTTCAACCACCAGTACAGTCAAATTATATCAGCTCAAAAGGCGTCGAAGTTGAACGCGCTAATCTTCAAAAATCTACATGTCCAGCGACTGAAGCAGATAAGAAAACCGCTGTTTTTAATTTGCCCGCTACAAACGTAGGAAGCAACGACGTTTCATCGGATTTATCAAACCACAATATACTCTTCTATGCCTGAAACCACCGTTATAGAAACTCACCGGAAGTTGTTAGCAAAACACACCGAACGTTATCAGCAACAAATGCCCACAATGCACTCTGAACCACTCACCTATGCATGCGCCGGAGCCATTTTGCTGGTAACCAGAGAGGCATTCGCAGTCTGCACTGCCCACCCCGTCGACACATTTAGCGTTGGCGTCACAGGTTGTGTTCAAGCAGTCATCTATGTCTGCACGATAAGCGTTGCAATTTTCACATTTTGATTTAAAGACGGTATTTCGTAAGACGGCTATCAACGACAACAACAGAAGTGCTGCGCTCTGGGCGGATCACTGTTGGAATGCGGAGTGGTTAGACAACAACACGAGACTCCGAACTTTTATCTCCGACATCGACGCCCACCCTCCTGAAATGACCCTCCCAAGAACAGCGTGGTCCGACTTAACCGCCTCCGCACCGGCATAGGACGCCTCCTCTCCTGCTTACACAAATGGGGTATGGTCTCCTCTGCGGCCTGTGAGTATGGCGCAGAAGAACAGACCGCCGACCATGTTGTCCTCCAATTGTCCAACCCATCGACTTCCCAATTGACTGCACAGTCTCACGGTTCTGGATGATGAGACAATCGAATAGTTGCTCAACATCTATCCCGACATCTAGTGCTGTCCAGCAGTGGATTGTAGCCACTCGCTCAAGCGGCGAAAAAGAAGCGCATTGTCGCAGAGAAAACTTGCGTTTAGGCCAACTGCACAATCTGCCGTAGCGAGGAAAGACTGCTGTGCAGCGAAATGAACAGCGAGGCAGTTGGTCATCCTTTTCTGTGTTATGGTGCATTTTTAACGTTTTCTACTGTTGCATTAAGACTTATTTATGTTTTTTTGGCTGTTGCTTGATTACTGCGTGATTTCGAGCAAAACGTACGTCGCACCAATCAACAGTGATGTCATGACCAAAAGTGCTGTCGCAAATCCTCAATATTGCTGTCATGACCAAACCACCGTGCAATGACTTTTCTGTTATCAAAAGGGTTACAAGCTCAAAATTCTTTCCTACAGCATGCAGATACGAAACGTTCTAGATTCTTTTCAACTGCATTTGAGAGTTGACGCAGTGTTATTCGCAATGTTGGTAATGAAGCTTAAAACGCTTTCACATACTTAGGCAATCCGTTCCGTTCAACTGATACCCAGCTCGGCACTTGCAACGTCCGTATCCAATGAAGTTGTGGCACTCTTGGTTGTCGCCGCACGTAATATTTGCGCATTCGTCGATCTCTGCAAATCAAGCAACGTTATGACATCACAATACGACGGAATAACAGCAGACATTATTGGTTAATCTTCAATAAATATATGACATAATTTCCTAGTTTAAACATAATAAAAATCTGCCCATACACATGATCAAAGACGGGAACACAGAAAGAACAGAGAAAGTGCAACCAACCATCGACTCCAGCTGCGTATAGGCCAGAAAAGAAACAATTTTTCGCACTCTACATCACCAAGATTTTTCACAGAGCTGCAAGCACCCAATTTCCCGAATGGCTCCGCATTTCTCTTGTTCGCCTCGCTCAATGCGTCGTGGCAGCGAGTAGCGGCTCTGATCGAGGCCACCTCATTAGATATCACCCAGACGCTGAAAGGTCTTGTCTATCACGGTGGCCTCGCCCTAATCCATGTTTCCCGTCAGATAAGTGTTAATGTTGTCGAAGGTGCGATTGGTTATGCACCGATATTTCAATGTGTTGCTTGTGAAAACTTTCTTGGGCTTGAAATGATAAATTGCTCATGCGAACACGACGAAATTTTTGGCGGTGCTTTCCACCATTTGATTAGTGTTTATTATTTATAGCTACTAAAAACGTGCGCAGAGGCTCTGCAATTTAGTCTGGTTATGCGAAAAACAAAAGCTACGCATTTTTCCCCGCCACCACTTCAAAACTCACCTTCACACGAGCCTGCGTCGTTGCGTCGGTAGCCAAATTTGCACTCGCATTTGTGCGAGGCCACTCCGTCAGTGCACTTCTCGAACTCTCCACAGGTTACGTTTACACAGTCGTCAACGTCTGATTGGGACAGAAAAGAAACCGCTTAACTCCTCGACTAAAACTGGGAGGAACTGTCTTGCCATGTGCAATAAAAAATAACGTCGCGCGCATGAAAGACAAAAGCAAATTATGCCGTTTCTATTACATTTGAAAAAGGCATTTCATTCACTTTTATGACGTGAAACTACCGTCGACGTCATGAAAGTTTTGCAAGTGTTCACCAACTCTAAGCTGAATGTTGTGTGTTATCT
>JGI24159J19872_10002000_pt1 | contig 23621 bp, 15 predicted proteins | sample Ectturendosymbi4_FD_19872 | JGI IMG/M metagenome (IMG submission 19872) | reverse complement strand
TTGCGTTTTCTTTTTTCTTTTCTCTTTACTGCGATGCATGTTAAAAACCTAGCGCTTTGCGTGTGGGAGTGAAGACGTTACTTAATACAATACAATACAATACAATAATACCGGATTTAAAACGTAGACCACTATTCAACTGTGCCGCCTATGTTGGAGATTCGTTACTTGATAACAGATATGCACAATACCTGATCATCGCAAAGTCATGAAAGTAGAGCCCAGTTGGCTGATTTCTCGAAAGCTTGCAGCAAACGTAGAGCTTTTAAATGTCTTATCCAGTTAAGCAATTTTGAAAGTTAGAAGCTTTAGAGACGCAGCAGTCGATGAAAAAACGTCAAAGCGCTCAGGTGTTTATGACATCAGCTACTCATTCACTACTCCATGGCACTTCCACTCATAATGCAAACAACCCTCACAGCCTCTTGCAACGAGACTTTGGAGACAACTCAACCACTTCGAGACTTTTGTCTTGGCATGTGGAATTCAACAAATATTTTACGTTTAACACAAATATCATTGCCATTGTTTTAATTGTGTCTGCGATCAAAACATACCTTCACTCGTGTTTCCATCAGCATTCTCATCTCCACCAGGATTCCCATCTCCATCAGCATTCCCAACTACATCAGCATTCCCATGCTCACCAGCATTCTCATCTCCATCAGCATTCCCATTTCCATCAGCAGGATTCCCATCTGCATCAGCATTCTCATCTCCATCAGCATTCCCATTTCCATCAGCAGGATTCCCATCTGCATCAGCATTCCCATTTCCATCAGCTGTGAAAGTACAACAAAGTTAGAAACTGTAACAATGGAAACTCGGTCGGAAGCACTCGAACGATATGCACATCTGGAACTTCGTATGCACAAAATGAACTATTTTACACTTGCGCATATAATATAAGGAAATCCTCTAACTTGTTTCATCTGCATCAGTTTCTTCATCCACATCAGCACGGCCATCACCAGCATGTCCACCTGTGAATTGTAAACAATCTTTATTCGATTCTTGATCTTATCTCCAAGACCCAAATATATACATTGTTATTTGATTCTGTAGTCCAAGCAGCTACACTTCTACATGGTTAACCACTATTGTCTAACTATAGTATATTTTCACTCATAATCGAAAGTTGTTGATACAATCCTCAAGGCAAACAAAAAATCGGAAAAGGTGAGATATTTGAGCAAACTGAAGCTTGATAACCAGGATTGTGGAGTCGGAGGTAAAGTATCCGACTCCAACTCCTACCCCAGCTTCCAAAATTTTCCGACTCAGACACCGACCTTTCCTAAATTTGCGACTGCGACTCCGACTCCTCAACATAAAGTGAATGAAGTTTGGCTGACAACAATTTTGTAGCAGCTAACAATGAATGGAAATCGTGGTTCACAGCAAGAATTCTCTGCTTCAATACAATTTTCAATAGAAATTGCATCATTTCAACAGGCACGAGTTAGGATTCCTAACGTAGGAGTGCGATGTTAAAAATGATTCAGTTGGACTTCCGGAGTCGGATGAAAAAAACGAATCCAACTCCTACTCCTAGTTTTCTTAGGAATCCGACTCCGACTCCATCCAAAAACCTCCGACTCCATCCATGCGACTCCGCAACCCTGTTAATAACGTTGCAAATTTTTATGAAAAAATAACGCAAAACCTAATGATTTTAATGAAGCTGCATCGGAGGTTTTCAAAAACAACTATTCCTGGAATGAAACGCGAAAGCCTAAGCGCATATAGTGCGCAGGAGGCATACCACTGTGTCTCAGTCAAACACTCAAACTATTCATAGTGTGGAGCGACCGTTAATATGTAGTGTGAAGAGCTTTCCTGCATTGACAGAGCGACATCAAGCGTTTGTAATTACTAGCGAGGCAGAAATTTATCAGACCGCACGGTGGCGCACGTGATCCTATTAATGAAGCAGAGATGTTGACCCCGCAGGAGACTCGTATTGCAACAACGTTTATTAAATTCCAGCAAAACTGCTGCTGGCGCCGGTGGGGGTGGATCGGGCGACCAACCAGTGAACGAAAATTTTTTATCATTAACGCAACAGTAAGCTATTTATCCTACATAGGCTTTGGTTTGATTCTTTAATTCAACTCATAGCTTAAGCACGCTGAAAGTTCTTTGGACACAAAACGTTGTACTTCAGCATCAATACTTTTATCAGTGTCTACACTAAGTGACAGGTTTGCGCGGTTTTCTTAAGCAAGTCTAAATTTTGAAGTTTGTGTTACACCCATAGAAACGTAAGTGTTCTCCCACATCAACTAACTATTTCGTCAGGACATTTGATGCCTTCATTAGAAACATATCATAAACCTTTGCCCATCTTCAACTAACTTTTTATCCGCTCATTTCAATTGTCTGATACTCTTTACAAGTCTCGATTTTCATTCCATCATGTAAAGCTTCTGTATGAAGGTGACCGAAAGTAATAGCTAATGATACCTTGTGTCAGTGTTTCATCCTTTTCAATATCGACTACGCGTACCTGTAGTAACTAACACCTATCCTGTGATGTGTTGTGTATAAGCATTTCTGTACCTTTGCGTTCTTTTAGCAAACGTTATTGGACTCTGTGTCCGAGACAAACGACAAAATTAAACTATGAAAAGTAAATGAATAAAAATAAAAAGTTTTCCTCTAACAAAATATTTCGAAATTGCAAAAAGCTGCATTAACAGGGCTGCACACAGCAATGGCAAGAAAATAGCAAATCCTCCCTTTGAGATTGATTACCGGTTGTTAACACACATAATAAAAGTCTTAAGATGACGAAATGACCAAAAGCATTTAAATTTTCATCGGAACCTAAAGTAGGAAAACACAGTGGAAAACAAAAGGTTCTACAACTTCGGGCACCTTCATCGTTCAGCGGTGTTTCTCCGAACAAGACATGGAGTTCCTGCTCTGCAATCTCTTTGTTTCGAGAAGAATGGATTGCATTTTCCAAGAGTGACTTGGCGAACATAGCTCTGAAGCATAATTCCCGTCACGAAGTTTTGCAAAATGCATAAAATAATGAAAGAAAACCTCAAGGAGGCAAAACGGTCAGTTCTCAACAACAATTTTGATAAAAATATTTTTATGGCGACATGATGAAACCACTCACAACAAACCTGATTGAATCCGGCTGCATCCTCTTGGCTTGATCAGGGTCATCAGGTCCAACCATGTCCCTTAACTTCGTCACAGCATCTTCAGCTGATAACACCAAGGTCAAAGTTCGTCCGCTGGTCATGTGATCAATGAGAGTATCGTAATAGTCAGAACCTTGCTGTAATGATCAAAAGTTTTAAGGATATTTGAAATTGAAAATCTTGTATTTCTGTTCAATGGTTTTGGAATTCCGAGTTTGATCAAAATCTTATAGTTCATCAGACCGGGCAAGGCAAAAACTTATACCTCAAAAAAAACACTGTTTTCATAAAATCGAGCTGGGAAATCATCTAACACCTGGCATCTATGGAAAAAGCAATACGCCCGTAGCAGTTATTTTAAAATTTTCAACGAACTTAATTTCTTTCAACTTATCAACACACCAACTATGACATCCCGCCTCAGTTTACATATCAGTGCTGCAACTGAATAAACCAGAAGTGTCCAAGGATGCATGGTGGAAATGACAGCAATGGTGATTCAAGTATGAAACGGTATTGCTTTTATTAAATTGTTTCCATAAATCTATCAACATTGACACGAAAGTTCTACACTTAACGTTAACCTTTGATTTGTAAATTTCCTCTGCGATTTCTCTCGTCAAGTTTTGATCCTTTTGGCATGAAATCATAAATCCAGCTTCTTGCAACTTGGAAATGATCTTGTCTGCGCAAAAAAGTAACGAAAATTTTAAGAATGAGTAGTTCTAAAACCATAAAAAATTTAAAAATATCTTCAAACCAAAGTAATTTTCTAAAGACTGATGAAGGTTATGCATTTTGTTTGAAAATAAAACAGAAGGAGAAGTTTGTATCAGGAACAGGAATATTCCGGCAGGATTGAAAACAAGAAGTTCTGCAAAAACACATTATTTCAGCGGGGATCTACAGTTGGAGCGCAAACATTTCCATGATTGGCGAGAACGCGAAAAATTGGATATTAATTAAAGCTGATGCAGAGGTCGCCTGTGCCTCAGCACCTCTGTGGTGTTCCGATGGTAAAGCTGGCCATGTCATGGCGGAACAGACTCCCAAAGTTTTATTTCCACCGTGTGCCATGCAGGAAGTCCAAAAAAACAATTTGCAAGGTCTGGGCAAGTCCGGCCCAGAGTTGAACTCCAAACCTACCAACAACGAAGCGGACGCATCGCTGGGCCACGGGCCGGATCATTTGAACCTACGTCACAAGCGAAGTTGTGACGCCATCTCTTACCTTTACCACTGTCCGCAGTCGAAAAATTGCTCATTTAGACCAACTGCAGTAGCCTTCTACCAGCAAGCTTTGCAGAAACAAGGAGCCTCACTTTGTAATTTGCAAAAATTTAAACACAACTTGTTCCACTTCACAAAGCTACATCTCGCATCACTTTACTGTTGCTAAACCAATTTCAATCATAAAAATCAACCTCCAGCTGCTTCACCGTCGCACCTTTCTCTGACATGGCGTCGGGTTTAATAACAGCCAATGTTTGTTCAACAGCGAAGAACTTTGACAATTCTTTCTCAGCTGTTTCGGGACTGTCGCTACCATGCAGCATGTTCACCTCTGCCTCCTCAACACTGAACTGAGCTCTGTGGAAATCATTGCATGCATGATGTCAATCAGTTACTTGTTCACATTTTAAAAATAACTTCTATTATCACCTCAGACAATCAGGGTCTTGTTTAATGGCTTCGGAAACAACAGCAGGTCCGAGCATGGATCTCCACTCCTTGACAGCCTGATCATGCGCCAGACACAAACCGAGCATTGGTCCACTGCAATGAACCAAAAACTGAGCTTACTCTGATACTGCAACGACACATATAAGTAACAACGGTAAATATTTGACTTGTCTATGGGCTCCGTGAAATTAGACACGTTCACCAGGTATTAAAATAAGACACTTGATTTTGGTATCAATTTAATTTCGCATCCGACCATGTAACGCGTCACTCGAACTCGACACACGCGGACCTAGCGAATATGGAACAATTCTACATCTCTGAGACTGTGACATCACATTTTCACTTATGTCTACGATGAAACTTGGTGTCGTAAGCGTGTGCGTTCTCTTATGGTGAGGTGAGGACGAAAAACTTCAAAATCAAGCAAGTATTGTTAATGACACAACAACGGAGATAGTACAAAGCATGAGTGAGTGATTGAAAATGTCAGTTTAAGTCTTGAGTTGAGTCGTCACTTATTGCCACGTGATGGCGCATGTCATTTCATTTTGAGAGAAAGCTTTGAGGTAGAAGCTTTGAGGTGGAACGCGACAAAAATGTGGTGGTTTTAACAAAATATTTGGCTGGAATTTCGCTAAAAATTTTGGAAACTTTTTTGGTGCATACTTAATTTCACCTCAGAAACATTTTTGCATTTTTTCTAATTCTTCACAAACAGCATCGACAAAGAAATGTCTTCCAACCTCGTCATTTGTCTGACAAGAGCCTCAAAATAAGGTTGGTCTTTATGGCAGGAATAAAAATCTTCAACTTGTTCTCTTGAAAGAACCATTTCTTTCTGCATTGCGATGTGAAAACCAGATTCTTTGATCTTTTGCAAAATTGCATCTGTGTAGAAACGATCACAATGAACAGGACAATAACGGGAACGTCACATTTTATTGAAAAACGTGGAAGATGTTGCTGTCACAATTAATTGATATATCACCTTTATGCTTTCTCAAAGCATCAGGACGAATTATGGCCAAAGTTCTCTGAATCTCAGGAGGTGGACTAGGTTTGTTTGTGGGACTGAAAAAATCACAAAAGAAATTTTTTAGTCATTCTAGACTTAAAACACACATGAAAAGTGAACTTGCGGATAAAACGACCAGTAGAAACAAACGGAGGAGGAACTTATAAAGAATGAAACCAATGACCATCGGAAAGATTTTTGCTATGGGGGGCCACGAGGGTATTTTTCCAAAAATTTACCAAGGGGGCCAAAAGTGGTAAAATATGTTTTTTCCCACTCGAAACTAAGAAAAAAAACTTTTTTTCTGAACATTTCAAAATCCAGGGAGGGACAAGCCCCCCCGCCCCCCTTCGACGCCCATGTCAATGACAAGTTTTTCGTGGAAGTCAATCTTCACTCAAATGATCGCCTCAACAATCACGACGTTAAGTTCTCTGCCAGTTGCGGCAGTGATGTGTGGGAATGGAATTATAGTAGAAATTTTACAAAAAGTTATTTAAAAAAACGAACATATTAATAGGTTGAAAATAATAACTATACAAATGTCGCGTGCATGTCAGCTGAACGTTACCTGCGCGGAAAGTGATAATTCGGAAAATAAATCAATTCAGATCAAAGTGCTGAAGAAAACAAATACAACGTCCACTGCAATGATCAGAGAAAATTTTCTGCTCGATCAAACAAAAAACGTTAAACAATGCTATCAGACATTAAGCCAGCATAGCAAAGCGTGTAAATGATGCAGACTTGCAAAAGATTAGCAAAAAGAATGTACATTTGGATAAACCAAGTCACAAAATTAACAAACACAAAACAAACATAAAATCAATCCGATCATTAGTATCTGTTGATCGTTTGTTCGTAGCTAAATTAGGTTATCACGAATCATGTTTGATTTGACGCCATCACTAACATGATTTCATGCGGTGTGCTGTTACAAGACAAATGAAAATAAGAATTTTTCGCGCTGTATGTGCCAGCCAAAAAAACAATGTTGATCAGAAGTATCTTATTCGAAAAGCTACCGCGTCGACAGCGCAGTGCTAGTTATTAAAAAACGTTATATTTCAGTCTTCTCCACTGTCAGTTACAATGATGTATTGCTTCATGGGGGCAGCTAGTAATTCAGTTCTTCAATCGTTAGAGGTATTGTTTAATAGCATACTAAGAACTGTAACATTTGATAACTTTAGATGTTTTATTTCGCCTTTGTATAAACCTCTTCGCTTTCCTAAATTTCGTGACCTATATAGACTTGAAGTAGCTAAGATGATACATCGATTCATTCACCTTCGAATGTTACCTAACTCATTTGAAGACCTGTTTCAAATAACAAATGATTTTCGTAGTTATTTAACAAGATGTGCAACAAATCAAAATTTTTTTATAAGACAGGTTTCAACAAACGCTGTTAGAAAGACAATTTATCAGAGTTTTTCAAGTAACTTGTCTCCACAAAGGTGACGAAGTTGAATAAATCAGAAAATTTGTTTTTATAGGAAATATATTTCACGCAACTCTCCTCATCCTTAGTCCTAAACCTTATTCAAATAGAATGATTCTATTTGCTAGTATTCAAATAAATATCAACAATTTTTAAATAAACATTGTTACAAAAGCAAATGGTAAGAGATTCACAAACTAATTAACGGTCTTAAGTTATCTGGTCCTTATTTCAGAAATCTGATTCACTTTATGTATATTGTTTGCTTGTTTCCTCTGGTCAAATTATTTTATTACTAGAGATATATTTTCATTCTGCTGATTCATCTCGACTAGATAATCTCAGGGTTTTGTGGTGCCCTGACTTGACTTTGTTTTGTTACACTGTGGTTAAGACCTAGTAATATCATTCTTTTTGATTATATTCGTTTGTCGCAATCAGGGGCTGAGGAGCCGTAAACAAATTTCGGGCTCCGGCCCCAGGCATCAAACGTTTGTGGCACTGGCTCCGGAACGATTTGATCCATGAAAAACTAAAAACCTTTGCATTATTTCAAAAACTCGCTTGCCCAACAAACTGTCTGCTGAACGGAAATCCAAATTTCAGGCTACGGCTCCACCATCTAAATTTTTGGGCTCCAGTTCCAGCCATCCAAAATTGCTTTGGACTCTGGCTCCACAGCCCTGGTCGCAAAACAGTGGTTGTCCTTGTTTTTCAGTCATGCAGTGAAATAAAATACAATCATGCTCTTAATGTGCCAGGAATGCCTGTCATGCAAATCACCTCGACCAGAACAGAAATTTAAGGGAACAGAATAATTTTTTTAATTTAACGCTTTCGAAACCTGGGTGATACGGGGAGATTTTCTTGATCTTCCTCAAATGGTGAGAGTTTGAAATCAGGAAAAAAGAATCCAAGTTCTTTCGCCGCCGCTTCGTTTGATGAGGAGCCATGCAGAGCATTGCAAGTGGCGTTGACCCCGTATATCGCTCGCAAACTGCCATGCAAACAACAAAGCTTGTATGTTGCCATGCAAACAACAAAGCTTGTGTGTTGCCGTGGAACTGCAAAGCTTGTATGTTGCCATGCAAACAACAAAGCTTGTGTGTTGTCCTGGGAACAGCAAAGCTCATGTTATCTTACAAATCGAATACGTTCAAGATGTATCACGGAAGTGAGTTTTGACTTGGTAGGTCGCAGAGAAATTTAGACATCACGAACTTTTATAAACGTCTACATTTTGTACATTATGCCAATCGGACTTACCCCCAAGAATGCTTTGAGTGGAGCTAACGTTACAGCGTATACCGAGTATGATTAACAAGAAATTAATTTTGGCGACATCAAAACGTAAACTAGCTTTCAAATTGCAAAAGATCTTTATAGTTTCGAGGATTTAAAGAATTGTAATAGTATTAAGCTTACTGATAAGTTTTCCAACCTTTCCACGTTTAGGTCCAGAGCATTACTTCGATTATTTCGTGGTTTTTCAAAGGGAGGCGTTCACCACAGTTTATCCGTAACATCACGTGTCTGTGACGTGGCAAACGTCGATGATCGACATCCGAACTTACAGCGTTCCGCAAGGTGCTATGTTGGGACCCGAATATTACCCCAACATCATGCATCAACGGATTCAGGAATTAACATGAACTATAATGAAGAAATCAAAGAGCAGCTAAAGCACAAAATAGCAAGAAGTCTTTCAAAAGCAACTTTAAAGAACCGTGATCAAATTGACTATACAGAGATACTAGAATATTGGAAAACAGAAACTTTAACAGTATGGAATACAATGTCAAACTAGACATCTTCTTTCAAGACAAGAAAAGTTTAATTGATTGACAACTAATTAAAACTGTTAAACACTAACATCCGATTGTTTTCGAATATACACAATTGCATACACATCATGTTTATAATAACATATTGCGTTGTATTGTGTGGTTCTTACAAAATGTTTTGATATATCGATTAACTGTAGTGCATTGACAATTGGCCTTGAGTAAAAAGTAAACACTAAAATACTAACCGTTTGTTGAAAGCAAACGATAAGCTCAAAGTGCCAGAATAGTCAATCACAGGAGTAATCTTCGAAGGTATGATTATTACCTAATTAAATATTTTGACCGTGTAGCTCCCTTGAACTGTTAAACGCTGGTTAGCTTACATTTGGCCCTGTGCCTACATTTCGACATGAATTCGCTGCTTTTGGCCGATGCAATCCGTTTTTTTTTCTGTAAGACACAAGTCTCATCTTCGTCAACACCCGTCCACACTCGGAGTTTTGACAAATCAATTATTCAAATTTATAGATACGGTTTGCTTTAGCTGCCAAGTCGATTCTGAATGCTTCGTCAAGTCTTTGCAACCTTCATTTCTGATGCTGCATAAGTGTTCATTATACATGCTTATCATTGGGGCAACCAAAAGTCAATAAAGTCAAATTTTTTCTGCCTTTTTTAAAGCTCATGAAACGTCCACAAACCAAATTTCACGCTCATACCATGAGGGAATCCCAAGTTATTAGGTCAAAATTTATTGTTGGGTCAAACTTTTCTTGCAGCACAGTTTTTTCTCTTCATCGATATTTTATTGAAACTACAACAACAGATCTTGATATGCTTTTGCAAGTTTTGTTGCAATTCTGCAATAATAGTGGGTTTGCTGCGATTTTTGACGTAAGAATGTTGTTTTGCCCACTACTGGACGATCGAATAGGCTATTATGTAGGATAAGGTGGTAAGGCAAGAAACGTGGTCTTACAGTAGGCTACTTGGTTTGGTAAATGATCAATGCACTCAGCATAAATTGTTTCACCTTTATGATGTTCTCAGATCTGACTCTACTCAAGGTATTAATCTACCAATCAATATATCACCCCAAAGTTAAACAACCAAATTTTTGTTTTCAATTTGAAGCATAAGAGTGTATGAATATGTTACTGGGTTAACCTCAACACCTAAAGCTGAACTATTTTGTTGCTGCAAACCCAGAAAATTTATAGGTCAAAATAAAGTCAAAATTTGTAAATTATAAAGTCAAAATTTTACGTTTTTAGGTCAAAAAATTGGTTGCCCTACTTAATAAAGATTCTTTTCTGATCTACAGATCGCCACTTTTGTAGACGATATTTTGCTCTTGGGATCTTCCACCATGTGGGCATTACTCTTCCTGGCAATCGCGTGACTGGGGCTCAGCAGTTTCCCTGCTGCTGGGGACTTTCGCGTTGTGCTTTCTCATTAACACAGTCTCCTGCTGCCCCCGTATTAAACTCCAAACCCTTTTCGTGGAAGACTTCACGTTAGCGATTGCTTGTAGAAAAATGCTTTGTTATGAATTTTAGAAACATTCTTCCAACCTTAATTTATTCGTACTTGCTGTATGGAGGACAACCTACATTACACAACAACCTTTCTCTGGCGTGTCTTTTTGCGTACAGCTTCTGCAAACAGTCAATTCTCACAATTTGGCCGCAAAAAGGCCAAGTTCGCAACCCTGTTTCGGAAAACTCTACTGGGAAGCAGGCCCATGACCAGCTTGGAAGACCAGGGGGCGAAGAGTTTTCTGAGAGGGGTCCAATTTTTTGAACGATGTCCAATATTTTCAAACTACGTCCAACACATTTTTCCAGGGAAAGCGAAAAATTTTCTAGGGGGGTCTTCTCCCCCCTTATCTCCCACTAGTTACGGGCCTCCTGGGAAATAGGCTATCTTTGAAAACCTCATTACAGATCAAGTTTTAATTGTGGNGGAATGAGTCATATACAGATATCTTTCTTGGACTTGGTTGAAATGAGTTGCGTTTCAGGGATACTTCTGAAGTGGCTTCAGTGTTAAGCAAATGTATCATTTAATGAATGGGTTTTCTGACAAAAATCTATATATAAAGGCCACCAGCACTTCAACCGAAGAACTCTAATCAGTCGTCGCAAATTAAATAAATCTTCTCGTTCTGAAATGATTGACCCTCTCGTTTTTCTTATGGCCACAATCGGCCATTGGATAAACGTCTTGTTGATTTTGCATCACAATGGCGCCGCTGTTTTCTCAAAATGAACAAACAACATTTGACGATGGGTGTCGTGATACGCATCAATGCATTTGAACGCATGTTTGAAGCAAACAGTGTTTCAACAAAAAAGATACCTTTTCTCATTTTTTTCTCTAGCAACAGCGGCATCAAACGGACCGATGATCTTCCTCCAAAGACTAACGATTCCCTTTCCTGTTTCTCCTTTTGTCAGGACAAGTACTCGACACGGTCCGCTGGTCACGTATTTTATGAGATCTTCAAAGAATTCCTGAAAATAATAAAGTTTCTTCAGAGATTTCACTCTTCAAAAAAGCACTGTATCCTCAATTTGCAAGAGATAGATTGTCTTCTGTGCTAAAATACATCTTGTTTAATGAATTGAAACAGAAAAAGAACTCGTGCGTGTCACACCAAAACACACAGGCTACCACAAATGTCGGGGGTTCACCTCCTTCGAGCGGTGTTCATAGAACTCTCTTGCTTGCCGCTCATTCAAGGTCCTCACATCATTGGCGAGGACTTCTATTCCAGCTTCATCGATCTTCGAAAGCGTAGCAATGATTATAAGGACGCCGGTCAGTTAAACAGTAGCGGCACGATCGGTAAGAATACTTAATAATCTATCGACACAAGATATTCGATTGAGACAACAATGACTGCAGCCAGCACCGCAATTCGACCGCAGGGTGGCGGCATCTCAAATTGAAGTTTTTTAAGTGCCTGGCTGGACTCATGAGCGGATCGCAGTGGTCAGCAATAGAAAACAAGAACGCTTGATCATGACAGATGACAGAGCATGTGTTAGTTGCAGGTACACTTCGTCGATGCTGAAGAGGAAGAGACACAGACACAAGTCACCAGAAATTACATTCAGTCATCGTCACACAGAAGCTTTGCATAATGGGTGTAAAATGGAGATTTGTGAAGGTCATCAGAAAATTGAAATAAGCGAATGAAAACGTTAGATGAAGATGAACATCGCTGAACAAAAGCAAAAAATTGTTTCTAATCAAGGCATCAAATGTCTTGATGAAAGAATATTTTGATGTGGGCAAGCACCACGTTTCTATGGATGTAATGTAAAAGTTCGCAGCCATTTAATACCTGACTGTATATGTACTTGTATCACAATTGACAAAGTATGCAAGTACAAGGTGTTGATACACATAGCTGAGAAAAAACAACAACACTGTTTTGTTGCATTTACAACTATTATCGCAGGTGTTTCCAACCTTTTCTCCTTCACCCCTAACAAAATTTTGTTCTGTCCTCGCACCCCCTACAATTTATAATCTACAACTAGCTTTCAAACGTTTCGAAAATACTTAAAAGTTTTTTAATATAAAGAAAATCAAACATCAGTTGTCGAAGTGTTTATGCAGCTTAGATGGCTTCAATTTGCGTTGGAGAAAACAGTTTCACATACATGCACTGAGGCTTTTGCAAATTCTCAGTTTCTTCCATACAGGGGAAAGCAAAACGAACGTTGTCATCATTCCGTTCCCATCCTTCGACATGATGAAGGTTTGAAGATAATCAGAACGACCTCGTATCATCTCCACTCGCAATTACCGTGAACAGTCCTTCACATCTCTCCACATTAACAAAACACTTTCAGAACAATTCACTCCAACGTGAAAGGCAGTGCACACGACTCCTTTCTTCTACTTAACGATCGATTCACCCTCAGAACTAATTGCTAAGAATAATGAAATGCCGAACCCGCTCGTATATATACTACGCTCAGACTGTCCTAGAATGGCCCAGAACAGTAATTACCACGTCCAAAAAACAATGCTAATATCTAGCTAGTGCATTCGGGCAAAAGCTACTACAAGCTCGTAGATAAGGATGGCAGTTAATGCTGACGCTAACAAACAATATTGTGACACACAAGTTTGAACGGGCCTTGCGTTCATCGTCTATATTCTATTGCATAAGAAAAAACGATGCAAAAGAGAAATAAATATATCAAGTTCCTGCCATTAAAAGGGACGCTTCTCGCAACGCCTGGAATGATGTCTCGCATTCCCACGGGGGGCGAGCACCCCTAGTTGGGACCACTGTAATATCGTGTTCACCGACATAACCGCAACAACTATTCAGGAGCTCAGCGTAGAAGCATCCAGGTAGGAGGTAATCAAACCGGTTTCAGACACAAGCCATTTCTTGCAACGTACTTTTAAACATAATGAAAGGTACAGTGAGAAGTTCAGGAAAACTTATTTCTGAAGTGCATGTTGATGGTGCATGGTTGATGGTACATGGTTGATGGTACATGTTTGATGGTGCATGGTTGATGGTGTATGGTTGGTGGTGCATGGTTGGTGGTGCATGGTTGGTGGTGCATGGTTGATGGCGCATGGTTGGTGCACTTAAATCATTCTGACAACTTTTGAAACAAGTGAAAACACCGAACAGTTTTCTTCATGAACTTTCCGCTCCCATTTCAACAATTGCTTTTAAATTTATTTCTTTATTTCTCACCTTTTTGAGAATTTCATCCACTTTTCCATTCTTCACAATATCAGGTTTGATCAGAGCAACAGTAACTTTTTTCAGCACTGAAAACAAAAGTAAGCTGAAAGACGTCAGGATATGTTACCTGGTAGGCCAAATAAAGAAATATTTTGACTGTAGTTTAAGTTTGATGATTGATATTATTTTCTACTTTGGTTCATAAATCAAAAAGAACAAATTAACCATTGCTTTTGATTAAATTTTGAACCATCACCGACATTCTGTTATTTGAAAAGCATTAGGACCTCTGAGTATGAAAATCCATTCTGCATCGACCATGAAGTCAGGTCACAGTGACAACTTGCAAAAGGTTGCATATGTTCGGGCAAATACCCACAGAAATTAAAAATGAAGGAAAATTGGGAAACCTTATAAAGTTGCAACCAAAACAAAAATTCAAAATCCACTTGAAACGTAATTTCAATAAAAAATGACGTTTTTGTGTCGTTGGTTTTAATGAGACGTGAGTAGTTTTGGAAGCCAGACAATTAAGTGACCTATAGCTGTGCATATGATGCGGCGTTTTCAATAAACTGGATTGCTACCAAATGCGTGCTTACAACTAACAAGGAAGATTTTATGAATGAAATCAGTTTGACAGAAGTTAAGCCACCAAGTTATGGGGGGAGACACCCGACATTCTTGAATTTTTGCGAGGAAGTAACAGCTTAAAGTGTCTTGTCTGGCCATGTGACATGAACAACGCTGGAAGCACAACACTGTTCACCAAAAAAAAGTTTCAATTGAGGATAATTCTAGCGCTTTATTGTAAACCGTACAAAGTAGTGCTGCACTAGTCAACCTTGGTAATAGTCTGTCTTGCGTGGCTATAAGTGTATTGCTTTTAATAATAAGACAAGCGTGTGAGGTTGAGTTCCTTACGTTTCCCAGTTTCATCAACGGCATCGTCCTCATCCTCATCATCATTCGGAGAAGGACTGCGAAGTTCCCCGATCTACACCCAATTAAGAGAACGTTGACAGCACAAATATGAAAAATAGAAAATTTTGTGAAACACAAGACCAAGCCGTTCTGAAATTAATGGACCAGTGCACGAAACGACCCATTTGATCAGCTCAGAAATCATCGATGTTTGATGATGAAGTGATAACTACCCCCATCAACTAACATCATTACAGGCATGGAANTTTTAATCGAGGATGTAATTGATCATCTTTTCTCATCACTATATCCAACATTACCCATGTATGGCANTTTTGGCCAAAACAAGTTTTGACAAACCTGGTCTGTCAAAAAAACACTCCTCTTCCTTTAACAAATTGACATCGGAAAATTTGTTGGAATTCATGCGAAGTGCAACTCCGAGATCTGTTTTTCCGGAACAACACCATCGTTGTACTCATGCCATCAACTTGTCAGCAAAAATCCTTAGTTTTCATTAAAAAGGTTAAATTGTTGGTCCTTAAATATGTCCTTAAATATGTAAATATGTACGTATGTCAAACAACTTGTCTCAGCGAATCTGCCGTCTCATTATTTTGCACAAAAGCAGATTCACGACTCGCTTCCGCACAACACACATTCGCTGCTTTGCGACAACCCTCACCACTCTCCTCTTGGCTTCTCCTCTCAGGACTTTATGCTCCATTTCAAGCATATCTACAATCGTTTTATGGAGGAGGGGGGCGTTGCAGCCTTTGACCTCCGCAACAAAATCTCCGCCCTGCTGAAACAAGATATCCGTCACACTCCACTGCATAACACGCGCTGGATGGAGCGGAATATGTCGAAGTAACTTTACAAATGAAGGAAAGCTTGAAAGTAACATCGTAGTCGGGAAAGGTGCGAATTGCCTGACGAGAAAATACGTGCACTAATACCCGCGGGCCCACAAAGATCACTCAACTGGTTCAACACAAGCGTAAAATAAATGGCCCTTTGAGGGAACAGACATTATTAAAGTCTTGCTGCAGCAAATAAATACGTTTCAGTCAGTGCGCGCCAAGTGTGCTGAAAAACGTTGCATCAACGTGAAAAGTGTGGACTTCAAGTTAAAATGACTGTAGCAATAAACATTGCGAAATAAACTGTCACTAACTATTATAGTAAATTGCTGAAGTGGTCATGGCAGCAATTTTTGGATAAAAAGAGATCTGAATGGAATTAGATCTGCACTTTTATGACGTCACACCTAAAAATCCAGCTTCAATCAAACAAGGCAGCCAAATATCCGCATTAAGGATTTTTTCTGATGTTTACTTGTCAAGGATAGAGTCAAGGATAGGTTTTGCAACAAAATGGCAAAGTAAAGAGTGAATGCCACTCAATGTAAAATATATGCAACCATTACACAACAAAACGTTGCCCCAAGGCAATGTACAATGGACACTGAAAAAATAACAAATAGCAACCAATAAAAAAATGCAAAACTCATCGCATTTTTCGTCAAATTTGCATCAACAATAATTTCCCGGTAAAAATACATTTGTCACGATCTTTTAGATGTCATGATGCTTTATAGTTGTCGTAATGCATTATAGTTGTCTTAAATGCTTTATAGTTATTATAATGCTTTATAGTTGTTATAATGCTTTAAATTTACCATGTTTTACAGTTGTCCTAATGCTTTATAAATCAAGAAAGTTGACTTGTTTCGAACCGGAACAATATGTTTTGTTTCCACTTGTAGGTACTTTTCTCAAGTTAGCGTTTCAGAGTACACACGAATATGTCTTCTTTATGCAAAAATTTTGCAGTAATTATCCCATGACTCTACGTCAGCATTTTGGTTGATGCAAGTTCTTAACCAGTCATACAATTAGCAGAGATGAGCACGGACCAGGACTGGATCAGGCCTGAAGCCAATTTTGGCCGTATCAGGACTGGAATGGACTGCAATTTTTTTGAAAATCCGTGGATCACGACGGGATCGGACTGAGAAAATTTTTAACCATATCAAAAAATTGAGTTGTAATCCGATTTTACAGATTTGTTAAATGGTAGTGTATACTTTGCCATCAACAGCAACAGCTCCGCTGGGCCTATTTTGCTATTTGAACTACATCCACGTTTGTCTACATGTAACGTTGAGTTCGTATTACTAGTAGCAAGGTGATGTAGTCGAGTGGTTAATGTCTATGCCTGCTGTGCGAGTGTTCAGTAGTTCTGCTATCAACATTTGTTTTGGCTTAGCTGGTAGAGATCACACCTTTGATGGGAGCGCTTTTTATACACTTTTTCAAAAAGTTTCGGGTTTAGGTTTAGGGTTAACGTTCAGGGTGTAGGTTTAGGTTTCAGTTTAGGGTTCACATTTAGGATTTAGGTTTAGGGTTTTACGTTTTGGGTTTAGGTTTATGGTTAAGATTTTTGGTTTAGGTTTTGGGTTTAAGTTTTGGGTTGAGATTTTGGGTTAGGTTTACGGTTTTAGGTCATGTGACAAAGACCACGCATGCACCAGTCCAAGTGTATCATCCTTTTCACTTGACCAAATCAACCAAGCAGTTTTGCATAATGACAAAGTAATTCCAGCAGTGCTTTTGCCTCTGATGGCAAAATAGACACTTCCCTGTTAAATTTTGGAAATGCCAAAAGGCTGTGTCTATTTTGCCTCATGAAGCAAAATAACAAACATGGTTTCGGATCAGGACTGGATCAGATTCAGTTTTTTCAGATCAGGATTGGACTCGGACTGAAAAATTTCACAGTCCATCTCTGATAATTAGATATTGTATTTTGTAACCGGCTAAGTGGTACAGTTGGTTGAGCACGCAACGCTGGTAGGCTGCGCTCGATTCCCGGTCGGGTCATACCGATGACTTGATAAATGATAATTGCGGCCTATACTCGGCGTTACTGGGCGGGTGCAAGGAAAGCAGAAAAGGGTTCACGCGCGATGCTGCCATTGACTCGCCACCAGTGCAGCATGCACTCCGAAAGTAACCGGGTGGCCCACGGCGCCAGTAGGTGGAGATGGGCGCCGCAGACCACTCGTGACACTCCTGAGAAATACAAAAACCAAGTATAAACTAAACTGGTAGACAGTCTGTGAAAATTGTTGGAATAAACCCAGAAACTCACAGCAAAAAACAAAAACAGTGGTTCGCATTTTCCTCTGTAAGATTCCAAACACTCCACTGAGTCAACCTCAGCCTGCATGAAAAAGAAATATATTGAAAACATGTTCACATTTCGCACAAACACAGATAGAATTCCTGTAATTTACATCACACGGGTTTGAATATGGTTAAACTTTAAGGCTCGAGGTTACTTTGTTTTAGTCTGATGTTGTCGTCCATTATTCTGTCACCCATTATTTCAACTAGTCACCGCTTTCAGCACCTTTTGAATAACACTGTAGTTTTCATGCGCTTGAGTGGATTTCAGGTTTGCTAGTTCGCAAACTGCTTTTACATTTTTTAATAGATTTTTTTGCTATAAACAACCATAAAATGCAACCGACCTTTTCCACTATGACAACAATTACAATTAATTGGTAAACAGGAGAAACACTTGTCGATGCCATCAAGAAGGCACACTCATGTAAATTGGCTGTTGTTACGGTCATGGCTGGCCGAGCGTGAATATCACGTGAGAATCTCCGCTGCAGGAATCACCATCGAGAATGAGTTCACTGAGCTACAACTGGGGGAGTGTTACTTTGGCTGAGTGGGGTGATGTGCTGCCAGTTCAAAAATTCCCATATCACAGCAGTAGAGATGGTTGATGGTTCGACTCCCAACTTTGATATACATCTTCAAGGATGCAGCAGTTTGCATAGCTCCGAACACCTGGTCGTAAGAAAGACCCCAACCTCTTTCCAAAAGTCCCACGTTAAAAGGTTGTCTTGAAGGAGAGTGGTTCAAATCCCATCAACTACAAGTCAAGTTTGGATGAATCGGGGAAGAATATTCCGGTCATGGCTGATCGAACATGATGTCACATAACTGAGTTAAAGCTGGAGCGTTTCTTTGGGTGAGTGGGGTGAGAGCTGCCAAGTTCAAAACTACTCCCACCATAGTAGCAGAGAAGGTCGACGGCTCATTCCCAACTTTGATTAACATCCAGCTTGACTGNTACATTCGGTAGCGCTTTAACAAAACGTTCTATGCAAAAGGAGGTGAAAATGCGTGGGTTAGTTNCGCTTTTCTTTCCTTATGTAATAATTTTAAATTATATCGCGGCCCGTGGGTACATGCATACATGCACAGGCAGAGAGCAAGGTTGAGCAAAAAAGCGTCCCAAAATACAATCAACCAACCGTTACTTTCAGTTTCTGCACAGAAAAGCAATTTGTGAGTGTGCCAGTTTCAGTTAAACCATTGATTTTCGCGTTGTTGTCTCTAATGCTACTTTGCAAGACCTCCAAGCATGGGCGTCCGCAGAAATTTTTCCAGGGGGGGGCAAAGTTGACATTTTGCTTATCCTTTTCAGTTTGTTGGCGATGCAACGCAAATGGACGTACTGTACACAAAAAATGTCCAATGTTACAATAACAGTTACAGTGTTTTGCCTATGAGAAAATGTTTATTTTAGTGAGAATGGTTATTCTAAGACTGAGTTAGCAGAGTTCTTAATGAATTACAAACTTTGTGAATTATTAGAATGAGCACAAAATCTTGCCAAAATACGAACAAAATACATATTTAATTCAAGTAGCTTCTCCTTGTTTTCGTGTTTTTCCAATGTTTTGGAAGGTTGCAAGCAGTGCTGTAGGAGGCGGGGGTGCAAGGTCACCCCCAAAAACTTATTTGTCGAAAATCCGGGAAAAAAAACTGAAAATCTGGGCAAAAATGGCGCCCAATGTTGTTTGACGTCAAAAAATGGCACCCAACGTTTGTTGAAAAACAAATGAAGGTTTTTTTAAAGGTCACACCAAAAAAGGTCTTCAGTTCATGATCTTTGTGGGAGAAAATTTGTAGGCAAAAGTCGCACAACAACTTTTTGGGCAAGCTTGGGGAAATTCGTGCAAAAATGCTTCGCACCCCCAAAATTTTGCTTGCTCCTACACCTATGGTTGCAAGTGCGCGAGAATGAGATTTCACTGTGCAAATGGTCGGGTGGTACTGCGCAGTTTCGCAGGTAAGAGGCAGGGGCTGGTCCAGCTACTAACGTTAAGGTGGGATATTTCAGTGGCAGTCAGTTTCATAACGGCTTCGCTGCTGTAAGAAGAGATGAAGTATACTTAACTACACTGCTGTGAGAAAACAATGGAAGACGTTTATCGCGAACAATAAGACAATTCGAACATGACGAAAGTCTTATTGGGAATTGGTTTTGATGTGTTGTTTTCCGAATTGTACAAAATCATGGTGAATAAAGTTACTTTCTTAGATTTTAGGGTTGGCGATCGCTCCCCACCCTCCGTGAATCCGCCCCTGTTTAGAAGGAGCATTGGTTCCAAAAAATGCGCTTTTTTGGCAGCAATGCTTCTTTTTCACACATGCTTCTTTCAGGCATGTAGCCAGCTTGGGACACCAAGGCGTAGGAAGAGTTTTCTGGGAAGGGCCAATTTTGGCTTTTTTGCGGTTGACGTCAGGGTAGGGNTAATTTAGACATTTTTGGCTCAGGTTGCTGGGCGCCAACGCCATGAGCCAATTTATCGACTNAAGTTTTTATAGGAAACTAGACTATAATCCGAGTCTTTAGAGCCCTTGATTGGCTTTTTAGCGTTTGTGGTTCAAACGTTATGACCTAAAATCAACAAATTAATTATTTAATCCCCTAATTAATTAATTATCGATTTTTTGGCTAAAACGTTCGAACCGCACACGCTAGATGGCTGATCACAGGCTCTAAAAACTCGTATAATCATTGCAAGAAGATGGAAGCAGGACCAGGCAGGAGATTCCTCAAACAGCCTGCTGCAAAGCTAGAGCTTGTAATTGTTGTGTCAACTACCACGCCTACCACCGTAACTTCAAGTGCATCTTCGAAGATTTGTTGCCATGGTATTGCTACGCAACAAACGCCAATAGTAAAACAATTCGCTCCGGCGTTTCGCAACCTGCCTCGGCAGTCAAAGAAGCGAATTTAGTGAACTGCAAGCTCATCACTGCGTGTTAGGCTACCAGAACAATGAACCTGGCTCTTTTGTAGTGTGAGTGACATATCGGCAAACACATTGTTATTGCAAGAATTAACTCAACTGATCAGAATTAAACTGCTGATTTCACGTTTTCTATAAATTTTTGCTTCTTAGTTCCAATTTCCAGGGGGGGGAAAATGCCCTTTTTTCTCCCCCCCCGCGGACGCCCATGCCTCCAAATTATGCTTTTCCGAGAATTTCTGCAGAAAAACTGTACCTTTTAGAAATCAACCTTACGAGACACGTGTGAGACAAACAACAATGACTGTACGTTAAACTTCGCAAATTATGATTGATTGACACAACAATTACAAGCTCTAGCTTTGCAGCAGGCTGCTTGAGGAATCTCCTGCCTGGTCCTGCTTCCATCTTCTTGCAATGATTATACAAGTTTTTAGAGCCTGTGATCAGCCATCTAGCGTGTGCGGTTCGAACGTCTTTGCCAAAAAATCGATAATTAATTAATTAGGGGATTAAATAATTAATTTGTTGATTTTAGGTCATAACGTTTGAACCGCAAACGCTAAAAAGCCAATCAAGGGCTCTAAAGACTCGGATTATGGTCTAGTTTCCTATAAAAACTTGAGTCGATAAATTGGCTCTTGGCGTTGGCGCCCAGCAACCTGAGCCAAAAATGTCTAAATTACCCCTACCGCAAAAAAACGCAAAACAGCCAAAATCCAAATCTTTCCAATTTTAAAAAATCTAAAAAAGAAGACTTCCTGCATCTTCAGAAGGTTTGAATGAATAGCTCTCTTGCTCAATCGGATGGCGAGTTATGGTGATGCAAACAGACGCAAGAAAAGTGGCTCACGCGAGATTTCAAAGTACGAGCATATCGTGCACCGACTCCCAACGTGATGGTCTTGTTAGTTAAAACTCTACAAGCTCTTGATAGTTGAATCTTCTCAGGCCTGCAACTTGGGGGGAGGGCAGCCGGGCAATTGCCCCCCCTGAAATTTTCAAAAACGTGTTGAGTTGTTAGGTACAATAACAAGTTAAATTGTTTTGCCCTGAGTCTTCTTCACCTCTTTACATTAAGTTTCCAGCTTATCTTATTGTCACGAAGAACACCCAAGCATTTTAGGTTATCTTTGGGGAAACCCTATGGTTATTTATAGCAACTTGAAATGAGGTGGGATTATGTTTTAGAAAACGTAGAGAATTTAATAACGTGAAGTCACCTTTATTGCAATCTAGAAAAAGTTTGTTGGCTTTCAGCCAGTGGTCAGTTTTGCATAGTTCAAGGCTGATCATTGTTTGAAGAATGTAGAAACAGGATTTGACATATGAAGGTTTATATCATCAGCAAACAAGGTAGTATAAAAAGAGGAAGCTGGAGTGATCATTGATATAAATAACAAAAAGTGAAAGCCCGAGGACNGAACCTTGAGGGANTCCACAAGGTATTTTTTTATACAAAGATTTAAAAGCCTCAATCTTAATATANTGTATTGCAGTCTATTACGCAAATAATTTGATAATAGTTTATGCGAAACANATCTTATACAATAGCGAAAGAGTTTATGAAGTAAAATTTCATGGATACAACATTCAAAAGTCTTCGATAAGCCCAAAAATAAGGTACAGGTTATTACTTTATTGCCAAAGTTATTGAGTGAATAGTTCATCACAAATGTTTGTAATGGCAAATTCAGTTGAGTGATTTGCTCTAAAACCATATTACCTTTCATCAATCATATTGTGTATGGGGCCGTCCATAAATGATGTCACACTATTTTGGGCAAAAATCTACCCCCTCCCCCCTTGTCACATTTCGTCACAAGTACTTAATCCCCCCCTTCAAATATCACGTCAAAATTTCCAACACAACACAACACAACCCCCCTTATATTTGCAATTACGAATTTCCATCTATTTTGTGTCTGCCTAGAAAAAAATTTTCATCTGTTTTATAGATTTGACTTGTGCACGTTGTGGCAAGACCAACATTCTATTCGTAAAACGTCGAAAATACCGCACACGTTGCTAAGCAAAAATTAAGCAGAAAAGTTTTTCTACTTTGTTGAAGACGCAAACGAATGAATTACGTTGTGCGAATGCTGGCAATGACTGATTGCGGTTGTAGTCCTGTGCATGGATTTACCGTAGTGGTCGCTTTGCAATGTTGAAGCAAAAACAAATCAAAAAAACAGAACACATTTCATAACAGACTGTTCATACCTAGGGCCGGACGGGGTAAAGGGTGTTAGGCAAAATGGTTTGGACTTTTAGCGTCCACACTGCAATGGACATTAAGAAGGAATCCGTTATCAACGTGGTCTGCTATGAACGGGTCTGTTATGAACGGGTCTGTTATGAACATGGTCTGTTATGAAAGTGGTGTGTTTTGAACAGGTCTGTTATGAATGGGTCTGTTGTGAACATGATCTGTTTTGAATGGTCTGTTATGAACGGGTCTGTTTTGAATGGGAACCATTTTGAAGCATTGTTATGTTTTTATGAGTCACGAGTTTCAAACTTTTTACTGTAATTTGGTTCAGCGCAAAAGCCCCCTCATACTGAAGGTGGTGGTGGCAATTGCATATGTTGCAACAATTTTTACCTCAAAAGTAAAAATGTAAATTATAGGAAATGATTCTGAAGTTTTCAGTGAGTGGAAAGCTTGATTAATAATGCACCTCCAGACAGAGATGGAAGGAAAGATGAAGCCCGCTTTTAACTTCAGGTATTCCAGAGCTAGCCTATATTGATTTG
>JGI24159J19872_10001997_pt1 | contig 23649 bp, 13 predicted proteins | sample Ectturendosymbi4_FD_19872 | JGI IMG/M metagenome (IMG submission 19872) | reverse complement strand
TGAGCCAATCAAAGAAAGAGTCGAACAGACGATCCTCAGCATAATAGCAATTGAGATTAGCCATTTGACTAGATTCACTCTTCTATCGCTGCTACAAATTAGCGTTATATGTGGCGTAATCATGTCGCCACATGGGCTTAGGCTAATACCAGTGGCAGAAATTTAGATTTGAACAAGATTCGGTTTTCATATTTGCATTATATAGAGCTTTTGGATTGGATTTGAATCTGAAAAGCTTGAATCACTTTACTGGTATTTGCAAAAGACTCAAACTCCCATCATGAGGCCCACTGCCATGATCACGATATGCAAATACTACATTAAACCACAATAAGTTGTCAATATATTGTGCCCTGCTGACCCCTAAGTGAAAGCAAAGTTTCAGGTCTACCCCTATGGAATTTTGGGACACTAGGTCTTGAAAAAGCAGCATAGCACGACTAGACAGGCAAAACAGAAAATTTGCGCCATTCTTGATCATCACTGAAGCAAAAATGCCCATTTCTTTGTATGCAAACGAACTGGGTTTGTCCATTAGAAACTCAAGAGATTTTGTAAAAATGAATCTCATTCGAGTTTTCGACTCGAGTCGAGTCGAGTCACTATTTTTCTCAACGTGACTCGAGTCAAGTCCGAGTCACCAAAAATTGTGACTCGAGTCATTGACTCTAGTCACGCTATCACTGCAGGTTTCAGCAATCTCTGATAGTTGTGCTGGCTTCACACCAAGAAGGGAGCAGGCAAAATCGGAGTTGTAGTCACACCACCTTGTCCCTGTCGACTTCTAGGCCGCTTCCCGTGGGTGCAGCCAGCACCTTGCCTAATCGACTTTTTCCTGAGGTATTCTGGTCACGTGGTCGAACCATTGTAGCTGAGATCTTTCCATTCAGAGGAGAAGTGTCTCGACATTACGAGTTTCACAGGTGCTCAATTTGTCGCGAAGTATCACACCGTGAACACTTCGCAAAAATCCAATCTCTGCTGCTTGTACTTGAGGTATCAATCTTTCAGTCATGACCCAAGATTCACGATCATACTGTAGGTCAAGATCGGAACAAAAGCCAATTTAGATCACAGAGCGATAAAGCACACGCAGAACTGCATTTACCTTATAAATCTGTGTAACATTGTCGCTGTTTCGCATTCCGTCACATGTGAGTAAGCTACCACTCCAACATACTTGAACTTCTTGACACCCTCGTCGACTCGGCTGTGTCTACCTATCTAATTCATATGGAATATGAACAGGAGTGGTGACATTGCACTAACTTGCTGGAGTCTAACACCCACTGTGAACAGTTGCGATTTATCTCCGCCGACGCTGATGTAAATTTCTGAGCAGGAATACAGTGATTTAACGGCCAGTAACAGGCGGCGGTCAACAACGTAGGCTGATCCCGCAACACTCCCCAGTGTTTTTCTCGAGGGATTATGGGCAGACGTCTTTGGCATACTCCTATGATTTCTCAAATTTGCAAAAGAGTTAAAATCTGGCCTTGTAATGCTACGACCACGACGAAAACTGCTCTGGGTATCCTTTCCTCCAGCTTTGGTTCCATTATCTCGAGACACCTTTCTTCAAGGCACTTGGTATACACTTTTCCTGGAAGGCTTTGACAAGAGATGCCTTGGTAGTAAGTGCATTCTCTCCTGCATCCCTTTTTGTGTATGGTGATGAGATGATCACCCCAGTTTGCAAGCGTTCGGTGCCCTTCCAGAACACTAGGCCACTTGACTCATGTAATGGCAATAGGGCCATTACAAGGTTCGGCGCGGTAGTCACCACAGATAAATACCTGAGCTAGCTGTGAAGTATAAAATCCCGCGCATCCCAATACAGCATAGAGTGATCATGGCATGTGATTTCTATTCCTGTCGATTCGGACGCTTTCCCCGAGTAGCGCTTATCGCTGCTTCTAAACTCACGCGAGGAAGCAACTGAACTCCTATGTTCAAGACCTTGAACAATTCAGATCCGATTTCAACGCAGCCTGCAGGCTCCTCTTTCTTCAGTGGTTTGAGAGCTATAAAGTCTTCGGCTGCAGTGATGGTATTTTCCTCACCCAAATGTTCCTACTGTGCGCAGGACCGGCGCAAGCCATTCAGCGCCATAGGCAAGATCCATTTTCAGAGCCCCCTCATAGGTTATGACGCCATTCTGCTCAATCAACCGTGACACGATCTATTTAAACGTAAACAAACACATTCTCTTTGCACTTCGTGCATTTTATATTGGCTGGTCTTCCTAGGCAAGGTCCATTCCAGCACCCCTCCACCAAAAAACTCGATTTTCGTACATCAAGCTAATTTATTCGATGCATGCCGAGTTTTTTTACAACAAATTCATCAAAATATTATCTACACAAGTAACAGGCGTTACAGCATTCACATAAACCAGTGGTATTCAATGGGGGCGATCTTATGCATTTCGTGGCCGTTTTGTCATTTGTCAGATTTGGGGAGCGATTTCAGTTTCCAGAGGGGCGATTTCTGGAGGTTAGACTATACTCCAGTTCTGAATTTATTCCAAGTATGAGAACTATATTTGCCACTTTGGAACCTAATTATATGATGCAGTTTCGACTCCATGGCTCGTAACAAAGGTTATGAAGCACAAGATATAGGAATGGTGATGTACAGTGACAATCAAACCAACATCAGACTGTGTAACGCTTCATTGCGCTGACTATCCATTATCCGAGGCCACGGAAAGTGTTACTGGTTAGGAGCCAAGCATTGCGGCTCAGAAGAATTTTCAGGTATCATGCTAAGCCTAATGTTTAAAGCAAGATGAAATAGTGTGGAAACTGTTGCACAGTAAGTAGGCATATCAACACGCGTGGAATTTCGGACTTCTCCTGTATACAGTTGTATGCCTTAGTTCGTTTTATTATACAGCACGTATGCTGGTTGAAAGCGACCAATATTGGTATAGTCATCGGAAAACACGTAATCGGTCGAAATCTATTTCTTAAAGAGGAAAATTTTCGGTTTCTTTGAAGATAATAAAAATGGTCCAACAATCATAACATTGCTACGACCACTGAGTCATCACATCGACTTTTGTTGCGATTAAGAATATTAATCAAAAGTTGTGATTTAAGTTTAGCCTAATTATATTTCGCCGTGGACTGTCATATATCCCTCCAACTGTATGTGTTATTAGTAGCAAAATTTTCTTAAAATAAGACTTCATGGCTTTCGATACAGCATTGCCAAAACATTGTTTTGTAGTCAAAATTCGTCACAGTCCGTTATCTTTGGTTCGTAACTTGAGTAAAACCAAGTGTCTTCTATTGAAAAAATATGTGGAAAATGTCTGTTGTGAGACGATTTACGTATCAATCAATGGCTAGCAAAATTAATTAAAGTTAGCCGTAAGTTGTGAAAGGTTTTGTTATGTTTTTCAGTCAATTCGAGCGTTTTACTGTGCTTGTGGATATATTGTTCATCTGACTAATGAAAGACTACAGCAGTACAGTAGGCTAGGAAAGGGATAACTTAGACTAGCAAGTAAGTCCAACCACCCCCATCCTGACTAAACTAAGAATTCCAAAAATTTTTTTCGCCACCTGTAGTCTGAGGCTTGAAGAAGTTTTTCTGTTGTGGATATAACGCCGAAAGTTGGATTGCGTAGAAAGTGACTGGGTGAAGTGCCTTTTTCCCAGTTAACTAATACAAGCGAACGCCATTCTACATCCAGAAACTTTTCATCGACTTCCAAAGCGGTGATGAAGCCCTTGCCATATTTTATTAACACGGGTGGTAAGGTTATTGGATCAAGTGCAGTGAGCGTTTTCCGGAAGTTTGGTGAAAAGTGAAGCTATTATTACCACTGGAGCTCACCCCGACGTATGTTGCTGAGCAAGGTTTCAGCCAAGTATTGCACATGCGTAACAAATACCGCAATAGTCTTGACATTAACAAGACCGGCGGAAACGCCATACGACTTAAGCTGACCAACCTGCAACCTGCTTTCATAAACTTACAGACAAAAAGCCAGGGTCAAGTTTAGCAACAATTTCAACCAACTGTTTTTGGAAATGAAAAACATATCTGCAAATGCATTTGCATTTGTTTTATTTTTTTGTTATAACTAGATTTACCGTTTATTTCATTAGGATTGAAATATTTTCGAATTAAAATAATATTTTAGCTAACACTAAACTCATAACTGGGGGGCGATTTTTAAGCAAAGTTCCTGTAGGGGAGCGATTGAACAAAAAAGGTTGAAGACCACTGACATAAACAAAAATTCTAGCATAGGCCTCAAAAACTTTTGTACCGTCTGGTTTCGTAACAATCGGCGAAGTTCTACATGCACAACAAAGCTCTGACTGTCGCAAAAGTCACTAATGTTGGTTATGTTGCGTGCCAACGGGTATCTCTTCTTTACATGAATGGTGGTTCCTCCTGTAATCTAAATCTGACTGTTTAACTAGGCTACTAACGCCAATAATGCTGGAGTTTAGGCAGCTCTTCCTAATCTGACTACACTTGGTAACTGAAACGTGATTTAGTGAAGGCTTCGACATAGACCTACTCCGAAAAGAGCGGCGCAGCCAATGAGCCAGGAAAAATCAAGCATCAAGAAATGAAAAAAACAGAGGTGAAAACCTTTAAATTTTGCAGTGAACTTGATCAACTATGGCCTGGAGGACTTGCTTTGCTGGTGCTGAAAGTCCAACATTGATAGACGTTTGAGCACCTTAGGCAAGATACATCCCAGCGCCACCATCCTATGCAAAGATTTTATTACTCTACTTTTTACATACATTACGGAAATACGAAGGACATTTTATGCATTAGAAAAGTTTATTACATGAATGAAATTCATACCTAATTGCGACGTAGCTTGCCTAGTATATGGGAAACTGAAATTAATAGGAAAAATAATACCTCTTCTGCAGCAAACCTGAAATAGCGTAGTACCTTCATCTTCTCATAAAATGCTTGAACGTGTGTTTCATCTGTGTTCATCATGTTCATTTCCTTTTTTGGTGCACGTTCGCCACTTTCTGAACCGCACAATTGAATTTTTGGCCCCCCCTTTGGCCAGCGCCATAGGCACCCTCCTAGTTCGCCTAATGGTAGCGCTGCCCCTGACTGTACGTCCAATGGTGTCAAATTGACTGGGTTCAAAAGATATTTTAATTGATCTCTTCATCTTCCAACGATGTCCTCCTCATTGCTGAGTAGAACACCATTTTTGTCTTTGATGGATATAGTAATATTACATTTTTGCTGCGGAGACGCCAGATGGTTTGCCAGAATACTTCATTGGCTTGCCATTTATTGGAATCTATAGTTTATGTCCGAATTTCGCCCAGAATTTCATTATTGAAATTTTCACCGTGAGGACTGGAATTTAGCCTCTCAGCGTACCGCAAATGCAAGATTCGGGTTTTTTCTGAAGCCAGGCCTTGTAGGCTAATTCCTTTTCTCGAATAGCATCTTTTATCTCCTGCTTCCACCAAGGCGTTACTTTTTTGCCATTATGCGTCACAACGAGTTGTTTCCGTCCTTAGTAGATTGTACACTGAAACTAATGGCGAACAACAAATGAAGTATGCAAAACGATCACGCAAAGTAACGATTTTCTTTGGCAAATTCTGCATAGGTTGCAATGAAACTCATGGCGTACAAACTGTACTTCCTCCAATATGTTATCGTTTTGGTGATTGAGCGCGCCTCCCGCAGATAGCCAAAGGCATTTGTGAGAGCCTGCAGTATGGAACCTCGAAGAGCTAGTCGCGTGGGAGAAACGATGCAGTAAACAAGTAAATTAGGAACTGCAGTGAGCGATTTTTCTTGTATTTTTTCCTTTGTTTCCACTGACGCCGTGGCATAAGAAAAAGCTACCGTAAAAAAATAAAACACGCATCGCAATACTGGAGTCAACGTTTCGTGGTTCAGCGAAACTATCTCACAGAGAGAGACAGTTGGAATTGGTTTCCCAGATCTGGAGACCCCACAGATTCCATTAGGATGGAGGGTGTGCATGTTCAAGTTGTTAGACCGCTGCTTGAGTTTTATACAGGTTCATGTCCCAAACTCAAGTGCACTGCACGCGGAATTCGTGGAAAGAGAGTAGTAATGCCTTTCGAACTGTTGAAGTTGACGAATCCACGATCATTCTGGGAGACTTCAATGCACACATTGAAAAACAAATGTGGGGCATGAAAGGGTGTGATTGGCAAACATGGTGACGCATGCTGACGGAGGCTCCTTCTGTAACTTTGCTGCAACAACGCACTGTGCATAATGAACACTTTCTTCCAACACAGATTGGCAAATATACACCTGGTGCAGAACTTCGTTGGGACAACGGACAGTTATTGATTTCTGCATAGTTTCAGTTGACTTCTACACTTCAGTGTTGAATGTTCTTGTTAAAAGGGCTGAAAAACTGTCGATCAATCGCCCCCTGGTAGTCTGCAACTTACGTCATGAAATAAAATTATGTTTGAAATAAGTTTCACGCTCTTTTGGCAGTTAAGAAGTAGACCTGTTTTGGGCGAATATCGCTGGTTTTCGAAGAGAATGTCAGTTTTGAAATTTATCGCGAAACAACATTTCTGCATTTAGATTGCAAGATGTTTGCAAGCCGCATTTACTGATTTTTTTGTCTTTTGGAGATGAAAACTGTATAGAGAGAAACAAATCGTAGAGACTTTACAATGTGGTTTGTGTTTTTACTGAAGGTTGGAGAAAGACGTCACTGCAGCTCTTCCTCTTTGCATGACTTCGAATCCCAGAGCAACAACGTGACAATCGTTTTCCAGTCTCATACGTATTCCAATACATCTTCATTAAACAGGTTCCAACTCGACTACGTCATGAAAGGTGAGATGTTTGTACTTTAAAGATTTCCGTAATCCAGGGACAAAAGCCCTCTGTTGAAAAAGCAAGACTCCTCCCACCATTCCAATTCTTCATTTTTTGGAGGTTGCAGTCTGACCTCAAGCGGTCTCAACACTTCCCAGTTGTAAAAATTAACGAAATGGTTGAAAGTATGTAGTAAGGATTGAAATTGTTCTCACAACACACGCTGCTTTGCTGCATTGCGAATGTTTTATTCATTTCTCATCCTTTCTTTCTGTGTGTCACTGCGCGATAGAAAAATGCAGCATTAGGAATTTAATAGTAATCCAGCCGAATCAATATAAAAAGACGCAAAGCATTTATATATTCTGGAGCAATATAACAGTTTTCAAAAGCACAATACAGTGGTAGAACTAGAAAAAACAACAGTTTCCCACATCGCTTGTCACAACATTATGCGGTTCAAACACCTAACTTAAAATCGATCCAATATTTCAAAAGCTCTTCTTATGAGCATTTACCATGGTTAGCGTATTCAAATGCAGGAAGATTTGGCGTTGTTACTATTCCTTTCGGTATTTTATTAAATCAGTTAGGATTGAGCTTCTCTAGTTTTCAATAAACATTGTTATCGAAATATGACGGAAATCCTAACATACTCTGTCCGGATTTTAAAAAATATGAAAAATCGTACGACACTCTGATTTAATTTCTCAGCATAAAAGTTTCAAAGTGATGTTAAGACAAGCATTATTAGTTTATGGTGCACGGTTACATACACAGATGAATAAATAAATAAAAAATGGCATGCCACTGCAATAGAGCCATGTGTTAAGTGGCTAAAACATGTTTAATGAAGAGTTTCTGTTATTGTCACGCATGTTACATGAAGTACATGACTAGACGTGTATAACTAAACTAACGAGATTTGCACTGTTTAAATTTAATTGAATTTGGGTTTCATTCATACTTTTTCAACAGTGAGTGACGGTCCATTTTAGCTGTGCGTTAGAAAGTTTTTCACCTTTGGTTTTTATGAAGAAAACTTCTGAAGTGTCAAAACTAGATAATGTTGCTTTGATGGGTGGACATGGACAGGAAATATAATGAAATTCATTTATATTCATTCAAACTTATATACGCATCTTAAGATAATGAAAATGTTCTTTAAGTACAATTTTATTTTGCAGTTTGATCTCGTGTAAGAAAAGGAGTGTTGGTAAAATTCAACTCGAGATATCAAAGAAGTTGATTTGTGTTGAGTTGACTTATTGACACAGACATTAATCAGTTACATTCAAGTTAAGGTATCACTGCCTACACCGAATAATCCTCTTGACTTGGATGTTTCGTTAAGAACCCCACGACCGTTAGGTAATTTCTTTTCAAATTTGACGTTGATGGCCGAATTGTAATTGAATGTGGAGTCGTGATGGAGTTAGATGTGGACAAATTTGAATGATCCTGAAGTCTGCATGATGATCAACGCAGTTGCGCAAAGAGTGCTGGACTGCTGGGTAGCAAGCTTGCAACCAGCGTGAAACGTGGCATTGCTCAAATCCGCAAAGAACTGGGCATGACAGAGAAAGAGTAAAATGAAAATTTCCCTGAGTTACTTAACTCTTTTGCATTCAACCAGATCGATTTTTGCTCTGCAGACGTTCGTTTGCAAGTCTTAACTCTTTCAGTCCCAGAAAAGGTATCGTTTTCCCACATTGCCCAAGACTTTTTTCAGCCATAACTCGGCAGCAGATTGAGCTAAAAAGCTGTTCATACTCTCTGAAGGTGCGGAAAGTCTTGTACTTTCGATTAAATAAAAATTGGAAAAGTTTTGGATTTTTTGAATCGAATGTACAAGACCTTCCGCATCTCTAGAGGGTTTGAATAGCTCTCTAGCTTAATCGGCAAGCGATTTATTGCCTACAGCCCAAATGGCCAAGGTTACCTTTTGCAGGACTTGATTCATTACCAAAGTTTGGGTTTTGGGCCATAATTTTGGATCTAGAACGTTAGAAAGCCAATCAAGGGTTCTAAGGCTCGGATTATAGCCTAGTTTCCAGCTAAAACTTGAGTCAAAAATTGGCTCGTTTGGTTGGCGCCCAGTGACCTCGGCTAAAAATGCCTAGACCTACCCCAGGGGTCTCCAAACGTTTTTTGTCCGAGGGCATGAGCTATTACTCAAAGGTTCGAGCGTCGGACATTATACGTATTGTGAGTGTTTCGGGATAAGCTACATTCCACCAAATCAACATGCTTTTCATATATATTTTATTTTTATTTTTTCATTATTGACAAAAAGTCTTCACGGGCCGGATGAAATGGCTTCGCGGGCCGGATTTGGCCTGCGGGCCGTAGTTTGGAGACCCCTGACCTACCCCATAATGATTTCACCCCAGTGGCGTAGCGTGGACGATTTGACTACGCATGCAATTTCTGGTTTTATGTTTCGATGACGTTATCGTGTTCAATTAATGGCGTTGAGACCTTTTTCATAAACATATCATCAAAATACGTTTTCAAAAGTGCAGTTCAAAGCCTAGTATTTTAGTTTTTGATTGTTCAGCAGCCCATTAATGCTGGTTTGACAAAATCTGTTTTGAGCTACAAAATCTGTAAAGTGTGAAGCAGTCGTCTCATGGCATCCAGCACCTGTATTATTCAGCCTATTATTCAGATAGTCACACACACCTTGCGTTGAGCTGTAGACTGAACTGTCTATGTGAGAAATAGTAGACACGGCCAGCAATACAACTATTGATTTAACTGCTTCCACATAACCAGTTGAACTAGTCATAGAAGTTTGGGTTGAATTTCCTTAAAAAAAGCGTTGTTTTTCCTTAGAAGTTTCAAGTCTGGTGTTGGCCTCGCTGCATCGACTACATAAAAATTTTGTTCATAAGAAAATGAGCTGAAACTTGTTGTTTGTAGCCTAATTGTTACGCCAACCTCAACAGCTACTTTCCCATCATAGTTCCAAACTTGTTCTAACACAGCGGTTCTCACACTTTTTCATCTCGCGGACCCCTAAGTCATTTATTTATTTTTTGTGGATCCCCGAATACTGTAAACCAGTGTTTCCCAATCTTTTTTGGTTAGCGCCCCTTTTTCTGACAAACAAATTTCTATCGCTCCCCTACCATGCCTAGCACACATATCAACACAATTTTTTCATATTGTATATTAGGTCCGTTCGAAAATGAGTAAAACACGAATAAGCGCTGATATGCATTTCACTATAAAACTTAATTTAGTAAATTAACTCATTTACCAGTTGGAAACTTTTAGAGTTCATGATTTGGAAACCGTTTGAGTTCATGACGGGTTCGATTTTGTTTGAACAGCATTGAACTTGGACAAGAAGGTGGAGATTGCTGATTTGGCTTTAATGAGGTTAACATCATTCCCCTGCAATTGCAAATTAACTTCATTGAACTTCGTGAAAATATCTGTGGACTGTGACAGCCAAGATACTGTACATGNGGCATCCTTTGACAGCCACCTTCTGTGTGCAGCAACAGGCGTACAAACCCTCTTCATCATTATCCGAGTGCACCAAATTGCCTAAACTTAGCAGAACACTTCTAAACCCTTTGGTGTCCTTTGATCAATCCATTAAAACTCTGCCACATTCTTCATAAATTTTGAGTTCGGAGCAGTGCAGGATTGAATTTCATCTGCAGATTTTAAAAGTACTTGAACTTAACCGTGACACTTGCAGTCGTCCACCGACTCTACCATCTCTCTCTCGCTGGATTTCCTTGGCGCTGTTCAAGCTAGAGTGTGTTCTGAAACACACTTCTGTTTTCCGGAATCTTTTCGATTCCCCTTAGGTAATTTATTCTTGTTGGCACCTAACACTATCTGTGAAACATATAAATTGCCTTTCTGCTTTCGAATTGAACTCGTACAAAGTTATTATTATATCTGTGATCATTAAACCACTCCATCCAAAATTAGCTCAGGCTTTTGGTTACAGGCTGATTCTAAGTGAAAGGGTGCATTCTCACACCAGACCGGTGATAGTCACTGTGACAAAACGGGCATTATTAAGTAGCAGTTTACCCGTGCCAAGAAGTACAGCTGACAAAAATTCCAATCATAATCATTTCATTACAGAGGAGGACAGCTTTACTGTGCAGCTTACCTTCGGTGATGGAAACTGCAGTTCATCAATTTATCTCCTATCATTTCACCTCTGTTTTGTTTCCAAACGCTAAGTTTTTGTTTACAAATTACATGCATACATGTTTGTTGATCATACTGTTTTTTATGACACTTGGTCACTCAAAGTTAGTAAGACAATAGAAATGTAATTATTAACTGGGTCTCCTATCGCCCCCAACCCCCCATTTCTGCTTCACCTCCCCTCTAGAGCTTCACACCGCCCTCAAGGGGGCGGTACCGCCCACTTTGGGAACCACTGCTGGAAACGATTAATAAACAACAGACTTCTGGCTACGCATGAACAAAATGCACAAGTCTTTCACTCATGCTTTTGTTTCCAAAACAGACTCATCTGTGGTTCAGCGAGATTTATGCTCCTGACAACATTTTCCACTTTTCCCTACAGGCTTTGGTATTCTAGGCTTGATTTTGGACAGGGAAAACTAGTCGAACATCCATTTTGTTTCGATATTTCGATTTGATTTTAACCAAACTTGAAAAACCAACCTCACACTGACACAGAACCGTCGCCAAAAAGTCTTCAATAGGGGGCTTTACGTTTGTGCAGGACGGCTTAACATTCTAAAAATTTACAAAACCCCTCTGATTTATAGTGTTTCATATTTCAAATTGGAGGGGGTCTAAGCCAAACAAAGCCCCCCGTGGCGACGGGACTGCACTGATATGTAGTAGTGAAAGGAAGGACTTCTCCTTCGATACCATCATAAACCACTGTACTGCAAGTTTGTAGCTGAGATTCTGAGAAGCCCAGAAACAAGACAGCTAAATTAAAGAGATTTTCATCTTGGCTCCATTATCTGCACGCAAATCTGAGAGTTTCTTTAAAATCTTCTTGATCATTAACTTCGTTTAGGTCAGTTAAAAATGGATCTCTCACCCGTCCAGCTCTTTTTGCTCGCACTACCTGTTCTTGCCTATAAGGTTATAGGCTGGCTAACATGTGCTTATACTAAGAGATAGCTAACTGGTCTTTCTATTACTTTGTTGACGTTTGTAGTTGTGAAGCAATAACGACGATTGACATCCAACGTCAGTTACGTAGCAATGCCCTTTCGTGGTATACCGTGACGCTTNTACTCTAAACGTCTAAATTAGTTGGACTACGCACTCAGGAAGACAAAACAGCAAATAGCCAAAGCNGAGGTTAAGTATTGCTTTACTGCGGACATATTTTCAAACTGTTCATCACTCTTAATTTCTTAAATTTTTTGTCACTTGACGGACCACTAAACGCCAATTTTTTCACCCCCTTGGGGTCCGCGGACCCCACTTTGAGAACCTATGTTCTAACATAATAAACTTGCAACTTGAAAAGCCAAGTTTAAAAATTGCAGCTATTCTACACAGGCTCGTAACGAGGTTAGATGGCGTCCGGGGCAAGAAACAAGTTTGGCGTCCCCATGTTAGAACCTGAGTTCTTTCGGAAGCAAATGTGCTGTTGAAGAAAGTACTTGCGACATTGTTGGGACTTTTTGGCGCCCCATGGAGTGATTCGGCGCCCCCATAGCGGTTCGGCGCCCAGGGAATTGCGCCCCCGTTGCCCCCACCTCGTTACGCCTCTGATTCTACAGTCTCCACCACAATTTTTGTACCAGGCTACACTCATGTCGCAACAGCAGGTCACGTGACTAGACTCAGGTGTCCAGGTCGATGGCGTCACGCGAAGCGAAAGCAGAACTGAAAATTGCATGCCTCGATTTTCAATAGCTATTTTACAATGTTTTCGAAAAGCAAATTGGCCATTATCGAAGAACATGAAATTTCGTTGATAAACAGACACATTTGAACAGAATAAATTATGCATTACAACACACAAGCAAAAAATGTTGGTCAGCTTTTATAAGTTTTGCGCATGTTCACCAAAAACTTATTAATTTTCGAAAATTTCTGTGGAAACACGCATTCAATCACAAATTTTGAATGCGTGTTTCCCATTCCGCATGCCTGTTTCCTCAATTTCTTTTACTGAAATGAATAGCAAAACAGACGCGATCGGAACGGTATTTTAGGAGAAATAACGGCGTGCTGCCAATAATGGAGAAAGCCATTCGGCTTTACATCCCTACGAAGAAAAAACCTCGGCAGCAACAAAAAAAGAACAGTCAGTTCAAACGCAAACAAGCACTCTGAAGACTATAAAAATATATATATTGCGCATACATACACACATACAAAAATAAAACAAAAAATTCCCTGCATATAAGCACACATCAACACGCGAATCCAAGTTGTGCAACTATGATCTTAACCATTCTCAAGCATCGTGCTGTCATTACATACAGAAACAAATTTACCTTCAAATCGCTTTTTGAGTGGAAACGGGGAAATATCATTTGAACAAGGATTAATGGTATCTGCCAGATTTTGGGTCAAGGTATTTTAGGGTCATTCTCCCTCCAGATGTCGAAGCTGGTCGTCAAAGATATCTACCTGTTGCAGCGTCGGGAGTTTTATGCAGGCGAACCTCACTTGCTGAAGTAACTAAATGGTCAAAATTGACGGAAAGTCAACCTCACTTAAAGCTATTCACAATTTTTTCTCGTCTAATGGAATACACAAATGTTGCGGAATGCGGATGGATAACATGTGGAAACTGTTAATATTTATTGCTTTCTCCATGTATGTTGGACAAGTTTCTGAGCTGCAAAAAAGAGTGCTATGTGGTAACCTTGCAGATGTTGCCTTTGGTGCGCAATGCACGGTATGGATTGCGCCTTAGCCTGGAAATGGGTTGACTGAAAGTTGTAGCTGCTTTCGCTATTCTGGACTGAATTTCTTAAGAAGGCAGTCGTTGGTCATAGAAGAACCCTGGTAGCAAAATATGTCGACATTTTCGAGCCTCGTCCCGTTCACGACGATATCTGTAGACTGTTTAAAACAATTTTTCCAGCACCAATTTAGGCACCTATTGCAAATGGAGGTGGCTATAATTTAAATTGAAGTATACTGATCTCAAAGCATTGCAGTTAAACCAGGTGATATTTTTTCCTGTAATACACTCTAATATTGCGAGAGAGCTCAATGTATCAATGCAGTTGTGGACAATACGCCCAAAATTCGTTGGACGTATTTAACCTTTAAAAGCCTGCTCAGGTCTATATTTCCTGTATAAGGCAAATGAGGTTGAGGGGGCAGGATTTCATTGTTGTAGTTGAGTTTTAGCTAAACTGTGCTGGCTGACCACTGTCCGGTCTATAGGATGCTGTGAAAAGAAAGAAAAAAATGGCTTTACAGTCTGACCGTTGTGAAAACAGTGTAATTTATTGCACAACAGAGGATTTTTTGATTCTGAAAGAGTTACAATCTCCTTTTACGTACAAACTCCAAATGAAGTCGTGAACAGAATCAGTGTTGCGAGCATGAGGTGTTCAAATACATCTGGTAGCCTACATGTGTAAAGATGAAATAAAAAGAGAACTTATCACTAAACATAACGCTGAATCCAAGCGGAAGGTGCGACATTTCCAGTTTGCGTGATATATCCGTAAACCTATTTCGTAATAATGCTCTGTGGCCCCTGACGTGAAGCCTCTCACCAATCTACGAGCAAAACAGTGTCGGATGTACTTTTGTATTTTGTCCTGCAACTAACTCGCCTAATAATCTAGTATATAACGTTTTGTAAAAGTTTTTAAAATTTTTGTTTGTCATAATTAATGATTCAATAAATGTACCCCCTAGGAAGATGAAATTTACCCCTGGGGTATATTTACCCCAGGTTAAAAACGCTAATCTAAGTATACCACTGGCGCAAAGCACTACAGTACATATGTTTAAGACTCACAAACGAACTAAATATGTCATACTACAAAAAGATGCACTCGTTTTACCTTCCACACTTTCTTGTGCCATGCAAGAGGTCTCTAAACATTTTGTCTTTCAGAATCGATTTGTGGTGAAAGACTTCTGAAGAATACAACAGGAAACCTGAGTTCTCCAAAGTATCCGTTTCCCTACCCGATCAACATTAACTGCAAATGGGTCATTTCGAGTCCCGCAGACAAGGCAATTTAAAGCTTGCTGCTTTTCTGCTTTGCAAGACTTGGCTTTATTGATATCTTTATCTAAATGTGATCAGTGAAAATTCGATTTGTATGTCCATTCTTTTTGTTTTTCTTACCTTCTCAAGTGTGGGTTTCTTATGCTAGATAATATAGCCATTTTCTGTGAATGATTTTTTGTGAACATAACGAGGTACTGATCTAAACAATTTTGCAAATTCACACAGCGCCACAAATAATCTAAGGCAGTTTAAAAACCAAAAAATTTTGATCAAATGATATGTGCTTGCAAGAAAACTACATACCACATGCCCGCGGCAAAAAATGACAATGGCAACAGGAAGAATTAATAACCAACATATGTGAAATAATACGAAGCAGTGAAATCACTTCCTTCGTGTTGCCAAAGAGTGATATACAGTGGCAATTTTGTAACGCTGTATAGCTTACATGATTGGAATGAGATGCAGCCAAAAACAGTGGCAAGTCGAGAATGGAAAGAAAGATATATCATCGAAGAAACGGCGATTTGAACTGCATCGCTGTTTCAACATATGTGCTCAACATACCACAATGCCCAAAGAAATCAGGTTCAAAATTGGAGATGTCGCTTGCATAAGTCATGTTCAAAACTGGTGTTTTAGTCTTCTCGAATGTGCTGCAGGTTTTGATGCATAAAGTTTCACATTTTGCAGGTCATCGAAGTGGAGTTTTTGGATATGGACATTTATGAAGGATACTCATTTAATTGTTACAACGATTATTTGGAAATTACTGACGGAACAGAGCTGGTGCGTTCTTGACAATAAGGAAGATTAATGACTAAACAAATTAGTTTCTTATCGTAGGAGCTCGAAGAGAAATGATATTAAATTGCGGTGCGCGACTTGAGCTACCTATTAGATTAGCTTATATTTTTTCCTGTTATTGTAACAAACACAGGTGCGAAAATTGCACAGTGTTTGCTTCTAATGTTTTGGGAATAGTCACAAAGCTGGTCAAGTTCGTGACAAATGCGATTCTAACAATCGTTGAGAGCTTTATTCTCAAAAATAGTGTTAACTTACAAACTGATGACCAAGACCTATGGTTTTACTAAAATCAATTAAAACCATGTGGGAACAACATAAACGTGTTGGCTATTAAAGTAAGGTCATTTAGTTAAAAAATGATCAATTTTGCTTTGCGAACTCTATGAAGCCCATGGAAGTCTGTGTTTTTCATTGCAGTTTCACAACTCAAATGTTGATGTCATAAATTGCTGACAGGTCAACTATTTTCCACCTTACTGACAGAATCACCGGCGTTTCTACTGAATTAACAGTGAGATTATAATTTGGNGCGAATACACGANTGTTTTGCGTTAACTCCAAACGATTANAAGTGGTCTTAACATTCCCTTTCAGCAAATATCTTTAAATCGTATTAGACACGGTATTTTGCACACATAGGGGACAAGTAAAAGATCCTTGAAATTTAGGCGAAAACGCTGATAATGCTGTTGCGTGAATTGCATCGCGGAGAATGGGCAACCTGAAACGGCCTATACGCAGATGCGCTGTGCAATTTTGTTTAAGAAATAAAAATGGCCTTTGCTGAAATTTTTAAGCTCAAGTTCTTTTTTTAGGCAGAGAACGAAGCAAAGGGTAGCTTATCATTTTTCATGTCAATAAAAACTACATTTTTGTGTTCAACCAAAAAAGAATATAAGCTGTGGTTCGAGACCCAGCTTTCAAAATTTGAAAGTAAAGATCAAACGTAAACAAGAGGTTGGCAAAAAAGTTTGACGACGTAAGCTTAAAATCAAGGATCGAAAAATACTTTGCGATAATACAATGAGCACATATGTATAATATTTAGCTGTGGATGTCGTTGATACTTTGTGGTTACTCCATTGTTCTGTGAATCTTCCTTTCTCTGACCCGCAAAATGATTTACTTGCCTAGACAATCTCAATATAAACTAAAAGCGTCACCATTCCTTGACCACAGTTCAAACAGATGTCTCATAATTAGTCCAAGATTTCATTAATTCATCACCACGCACGTGACATTGCAATATTTCCTTTGCACAGTACACTGGAAGAAGACTCTGCGGTAGTATAACTCCAAGAAACTTTGCTGCATTCAACACCACCGTCGTCGTCGTTTTCCATTCTGATTATTGGACATTTCATCACAATCACACGGGATTTCGTCTGTCATGGAAAACTAAAGGCAATATGCAATTTATAACAAATTTTCATCTTTGCAACAAACGCGATGGTCAACAGATATCAACTATGGTATTTAATAAAAAATAGTATAATCTTGGTTTCTAATGAAATCCACAGATCTTTTAGTAGTTTTGTATTTCACACATAAACGTGAAAACGTCAAGTAACTAGTCTCCACATAAGTGAAGAGTTTGAATCAACCAGCAAATTTTTAATAGAAAATCGATTTCACATAACCACCACGCATCGTCAGGCCTACAACCTGCAAGCAACGTTTATGGGTGAAATGCTGAAATGGTAAAGAGCAGAGAAAGCAAACAAAGTCGCCACTAAATCAGAGCACAAGTTGAGACAAATAAAAAACTTGAAAATATGTCTATCCCAAATAATTGTTTTCACTGCAATACTGAAAGTATGGGAGGTGAAAATTCGAGCAAAGCAACAGCAAACAACGCTGTCATAATGACTCACAGAGTGCTGGTACAATGCGTAAGATTGATTTGCTTACAGGAGATTGACAGCAAACTCTAGGGAGTTGTCGCACCGCACTATTTGGAACAAACCTGATTGCAAATATGACAACGACCAAATGGCCCTTTTGCGCTACTTTTTCGTGACCCATGGCGTAGTAAATAAACAAGCATTTTACATAAAACTTGCACTGATACTTTTGTGAAACAAACCGGTTGTCACTCTCTAAATACCTGGGAGGAAAATGGTATCACAAACGTGACCCAAATATTAATATTTAAAGCATGATTCTACTCCGTGTGAAATGATTCTTGCGTTGGCATATTTCACCACCCAGTGAAACAGGGCTGTTGGTAATTCTCACAGCGTTGTTAGAATATACCTCACCACCCAGTGAACTAGCGTTGTTCATAATTCTCACAGCGTCCAGTATTTCCATTTATAAACGTCCAACGTTACCCTGGTTACAGCGTTCAGCCAAGGCGTCCCAGTTAAGGTCGCCTGTTTATCTAAGAGGTCGTGGTTCATCTACACCCTATGGCTGCCAATCTCCCGTAAGCAAATCAATCTTACGCATTGTACCAGCACTCTGTGAGTCATTATGACGGCGTTGTTGGCTGTTGCATTGCTCGACTTTTCACCACAGATACTTTTAGTATTGCAGTGATAACAATTATTTGTGATGGACATGTTTTCAAGTTTTTATTTGTCAAAGCTTGCGTTCTGATTTAACACTGATTTGTTTGCTTTCTCTTCTCATTACCCTTTCAGCATTTCACCCATAAACGTTGCTTGCAGGTTGTAGGTCTGACGATGCGTAGTGTTATGTGAAATCGATTTTCTATTAAGAATTTGCTAATTAATTAAAACTCTTCACGTATGTCAGNGATGCTTAACCTGGGTTCGATTGAACCCTAGGGGTTCGGTGAGTCAGTGTCATGGGTTCGGCGTACGGTAGGTCTGATGCATAGTTCATTTTGNGCGTCAACAGAATATACCCTTATGTTTCAAATAAATGATTTATTCCTCTAACTACGAAGGGTTCGGTGAATGCATGGATCGAACTTGCGGGTTCAGTATCTTCAACAAGGTTAATAACCACTGCGGCGACTATTCACTTGAATACAGATATGTGCAAGTTTGAATCATAGCAAAAAGAAAAAAACAGAGCTCAGTCGGCTGATTCCTTGAAAGCTTACAGCAAACGTAAAGTTTTTAATTGTACAAATATGAATACTCATTGAAACGATGAGCAATTTCAAGAGATTGTCCAGATATTATTCGACCAATGTGAAACTTAAAACTCATATTTGCAAGGTGAAGTGATAAATTTTGAAAAACAGAAATAAATCTCTTAGCTTATGTCATTCAGATTGTTTTGCAAAATATTCAAAGAATGTGTATTGATAAGAAAACGTTTTTGAATTTTCTCAAATTTGAGCGAGTCAAATAAAGTCTCACGTGTATGGGGATCACAAACCACTTTCGAGAACATTAGCCATCGCATCACTTGTTGTAATATGCCTCATGTGAACACGTTAAACTTGACTAGAAGTGTCTATAACAGTGGTACTCAACCGCGGTCCCGATAGCAGCATGCGGCCCCCAAGCACCCTCTTTGCGGCCATCAACAGTCTTTCAATAAAACCTCCAACATTTTGTGCAACAGACTTCGTTCTGCAACAAAACAAAACTTGTCACTTGACTTGTTTAAAATTTCTTTAACACGGCTGTCTAACAAAGTTGTAAGTCGGATTTGGCTCGGTTCAGCGAAGAGGTTGAGAACCACTGGTCTATAAGGTGAGTTTGTCCACGAGACCAAGAAAATACACATCTTGCTGATAAGCGCTTAATTTATCTTAAACAGATCGGTGTTTGGCTTCTGAGCATACTTGCTGGAACGGAACCTGCATCCCAGGTAATCAACAGTGTGACGGAATACAGAACTGCGAAGATAACAGCGACGAAATTGAATGCGGTAAGTGCAAAACACCAAAATATTCCAAGGAGGCCCCAAAGCTTGTTCAGCGCTAGTACGCAAAAAGAAAGTGGTTCTCGCAATACAGCTTGATTTATAATCGCTGTAAAAGTTTGGGCAACTGTCGAACTTCCTGATGAAATTTGCTGTGTGAGCAACAAAGTCGTGGCAAGTTTCAATGGTTTTCCCAGTTGATGTTGAGAAACAAATTTATATCTGATCAAGTACAACATGTAAGTAAAAAAGAACGCAAATGTGCAGATTTTAAGCATTAAAAGATCTTACTTCAGTTACATTTTCTTTTAAGAGAGTTTTTTGTCTTCGAAATTTTCGTAGCTTTCTCTTTAGTTGCCCGTATCCTTTTCAATCGATCCGATATATACTCGAAGCTAAGAGCATTTCATCTAAACCTTTTGAATTGATGATGAATTATTGGAAACGATTTCTTCTGACATCAACAAAATCAAAGTCAGTTTCGTCAAATCTGCAAACCACACACACCGTTTTCAGTGATGAAAGCAGAATTTCACAATGTTTACAATTTATGTACATGGAGCAGATGCATTTTATCTAATTTTGAGTTAAATGAATCTACTTTTCCAGGCGATACATCTGGGAATTCGAGTGAATGTGGGATACCGGCAATCGCTCCTCATTTTACCTGGGTGAGCTAAAAATGTATTTCGTTTCGTACAAATGTCAGGCCCCACTTCCGTTGAAACACTTCAAATAAGACATAAAGTTTGGATTTCCGATATTTGTTTTTATTGCAAATGACAGACATATTTGTAAGAAAATGTTTCATATTGGACGTAAGTGGTTACATTTGCGCATTAATGTTTTGTGCATTCTTTCTGCGTGACTTCAGGCAATTTTCTATTCATAACTCAACGGAATGTGCTTGTTTGCGAACTGTCTAACAGTTGACATGATAGCCTGCTGACATACATCGCGGTAACTGGTCGCAGTTTCCAGTGGCTCATGTAAACGCTCAACCCTGTTGTTCTCTGTTAGTCTATCTATACCGAACTGTTCAATGTTGCGTTGTTCTGACTTCACATTCAAGTGTATTTAAAAGTTTGTTGCATATCTGAATGTAACCACAGGAGGCAATCAAACTTATGGAACGCTACTGGAGAGTTATTAACGGACAAAGTGGTGAGAGCCTTTTTTCGCCTTACTTCGTCATGGCAACCAGTGGTGGGTTTAAGGTTGGGGGCCCCAGGCAAGACTAAAACGGGGGTNCTCTGATGTCATAATACTCAGTCACCGGTGATAANCACTTTTGATCAAGCCTAAGATACGGCCACCAAAGGGTAGTTCCTGAGACTACGGCATGACTGACATAGCAGAAGGAGAAAATGCNAAAGGGTGTACANGATACACAATTTTGAAAACACTGAAAGTAGGAAAGACAAGGCTGCTAACGCATAAATGTTAGGCAGTAGCAAGTTGTCATCTCCTCCACTTTTTTATTTTGGCGCCCCATTTCTCTGCATTGAATCAACCTCAAAGAACCAAATAAATAACGCAAATACGTAAACTAAAGACAGAGAAAAGAAATAGCAACGTTAGCAGTCACAACGTCAGCAGCAACAATCGATAATGAACTCAAATGAAACTCGATAACAGGCAGCCATGCAATCGAGTACATTTCAACACATAAAGCAGACCAGGGGGAGTCATTGGTAATATCTGAAAACAGGACATAAATATGGGACAAATGGAGCACGTTCATATTGTAAGTATTAGTACAATGAAAAATTAACTGCGTCAACTAGTGAAATCAAAAAGCAAATGAACAAACCGGACGCAGTGTATAAAAAAATTTGTAAAAAAACAATACAAATAACAGTAGCCACTGCGCTGATGTACTGTAACTTCATAGTTACAATAACACTTCGTAGTGCAACAGAGCGTCATCATATTATTCTGAACCTCCATTAATACATCTTAATTCACTACGTGAGTGTTATTGCAGGCATGTGCAACCTTTTTCAATGGCGGTCCACATTCGATTTTTGGAAAATTAACGCGGGTGCATCAATTTTTATTGGATGAAACTTTAATCATTCTCTTAAAAAATTGGTTAAGTGGTCACCCAACGGATATGGAGTATATGATGTATTTTCCTCTCTTTAAATGTACCAACCACATGTCGGCGACAGGCTTATTTGGAACAAACTATGCCTGAGACCTCGCATGAATAAGGCGACAGGCTAAATGTGAAGTACATGAGACATAATACATTACGGCTTTTCAATTCTGTCAAACATTTTAATCATGCGAGTCGTTACTCCGTCTTTTGAGTCTACTAATGCGATGCTTGATGTTGAAGGTCATTACAGAGTTTCGGAACATTTTCTTTCACAGAACTGCAAGGAATTTGGACGACGTCATTGACTGGCTCCTCCCAAACAAAATTCTTGGCAGAGCTACTGTCTCACAATTGACCTTTTTCAATGTTTCATCTTTGAAAAAAATTGTTCACAACGATACGTGCTTCCAAAAAGTGAAATGATCTTCAAGGCGACCTCCCTCCATCAAGAATTTTGTTTTTTCGAACACGGCATGCTTNACACAAAAATGGCCAATCTTTGAGACTGAAATACCGTTAAAATTGCTGCTTTCATGAACTGCAAAACAAATACTTTTACTATCATTGATTCTCTTTTCCTGCTGCGAATTTTTATCATTCTCCCACATTCCCAATCCCAAAACTTGCAAAGCTGCAAGCAACAACAGCATCAAAAATCCTGTTAGTGATGTCAGACGTACTAAGCTAAAATCTATCCTAACAACACTACTTGAAAGTTAAAATCATAACCAATAGCATTCGGTTCACAAAAATAATTCCGAACTTCCTGCCAGGTCCTGACAAATTGTTCGAACTAATTTACACAGCAAAGCCTCTGCAAGCTTCGTAACCACAAAGAAAGATCTTCACATCACAGAAGTTAATTTGTGCTGTAGCGTAACAATTAGCCTAAAAATGGCGCAAAAAATGTATTTGCTTCATGCTCCATGGTTCTCAGGTAGTGAAAAATGTTACAGTTCTTTGTTCGTGAACTTCAAGCGCTGCAAACCTCTGACCAAGCGCCAAAGCTTGTGGTCAATGATTGTGAAATGAGTGGCACGATAAAGTGAGGAACATATTTCATCTTAAAACACCATTTCAAGATCATAAACAATACCAGGCGTGCCGCACCAAACAACGCCGTGGGCCGCAGGTTGCACATGACTGTATTATCGCATCAGTGACGACACGATTAACACCAAACGCACACCGACAAACTAGCAGAATTGCAGCACTGTCACCCCATAACATATTATTTAAAAAATCATATAGTAAATTCATCTTACGACTATAGAGTCCTAAAAGGTACACATAGGTCATGGTAAGTATAGAAAAAAAACTATGCCTCGGGCTAAATCGTTACTAAACAGAATTGGAGCACAGAAGCAAAAATTAAAATAATTATTCACCGGAAGAAAATGCATTGAAAAGAGATATATTACATCATCACTTGATCGAGCAAGTATTGCTTGTATGTTGGACAAAAGACTAGAAATTATTTATTTCTTAAAAGCCTTTGGGAATACTGTCCCAGAGTCTTGACGCTGTGTATTGCATATCTTCGTGTTAGATAATTTTTAGATGAAGTTGTAGCGAGATTGTTACAAGTATAGCTATTCTAGGAGGATCATTACGCCTTTCGCTAATATGAGAATAACAGCAGGAGATGAAACCTGGGAAGCAGTTGTGAACTACTGACTGTACTTTGTACATAAATTTTCCTCAAGAAGTCATAGAAGTTTTGTTTGAGTTTTTCTTTTCCATAAGTATGTTAAAATGTAAATATCTTGATCTTTTGGTTAGGATCCACGAATTGTCGGTGGAAATGAAGCGAAATCAGGAAGTTGGCCTTGGCAAGTGGGAATGACCAGATACGCTGGAGGGCCATCATTCTGTG